>Ga0123353_10009248_pt1 | contig 13565 bp, 15 predicted proteins | sample TergutLab28metaG_3_FD_92763 | JGI IMG/M metagenome (GOLD analysis project Ga0123353, IMG submission 92763) | Labiotermes labralis P3 segment gut microbial communities from Petit-Saut dam, French Guiana - Lab288 P3 | ecosystem: Host-associated > Arthropoda: Insects > Digestive system > Gut ... | reverse complement strand
TGGGCAGCGCGGGGGACACTGTTTCATTCGCCAGCTTTTGCAGTGCGGCGCCGGCGTCCTTTTTCACAAAAATGGCGGGAATGGTGTAGGTGGGGATATTCATAAACCAAAGGCCGTCGTCCAGGTCGTTATAGATGATGACGGCAATCGCGCCCGCGTCTTTCGCGTTTTGCATTTTTCCGGCAAAGGTAAGGCTGGGCGGGCCGAAATCATAGCCCCTGTCGACGACCGCGACCTTACCCTTCACGTCGAGGCCGACATAGTCACTCACCCGTCCAAAGCCCGGGACCATGACGTATTCCAGCGTTTGGCCGCGGAATCTCTTTAAGAAAATAAGAGATTCTTCGGCGGGGGTCTGGGGGGCTGGGTCCGAGGCGGCGTCGGTATATTGGTGGCTGATTCCATTGACCTCGATGGTGTAGGCGAAATAATCCGTGCACTCCACGCTCGAGACCGCGAGATTGCCCGTGTAGGTGGAGGGACTGCCGACGGTGCCATAGTCCACATAGTCGGCGTAGACCGCTTCCCAGCCATAGTCCTTGCTGAGGGAGTTTTCCGCGTTCACGCCCATGCTGCTGGCGTTTCCGACGGCCACGGATACGATGACGCCGGCGTCTCTTAATGTTTTGTAGATGTTGCCGAAGAGGTCGGTTTCCAGCGCGGCGTCATAGGTAAAGCCGCCGACCGTGCCCAGAGACAGATTGATCACGTCCGCGCCCAGGCGGTGGGCATCCTCCAGCGCGTAAAAATAGGTGCTCGCCCAGGTAAGGGAGTTGCTGTCGCTGAACACCTTCATGATCAGCAGCTGCGCGTTGGGCGAGACGCCCTGGAAGGTGATCACGCCGCCTTTTTCGGCATAACCCGCCGCAATGCCCGCCACGTGGGTGCCGTGGTCGCCGCTCGGTGTGTTTTTGCTTGGGTTGACATTGTCGTCTTTGTCGGCGTAATCATAGGCAAAGGGGATTTTGGCCGACAAATATTTTCCGCGCACAGAGGTGCCGGCGGCATTGACGTCCGCTTCGCTCAGCCTCGGGTTCTCAATGCGTCCGTAATCTTTGAACGCCTCGTGGCTTGTCAACAGGCCCGTGTCCAGCAGGGCGATGACCATGCCGTCTCCGATACAACCGTACGGGGGCGGCCAGATCCAGTCCGCCGCGATCATGTTGGTGAAGGCGTGGCTGGGGATCGACTGCACCGTGTCCGGCACGCTGTAAGCGTTGTCGAGGTAAACGGCCTGCACGCCTTCCATCTCCTCGATGAGCTTGAGGTTTTTATAAGATGTTTTGATCGCGATGCCGTTGGCCAGCACGGTATACTGATAGAGCAGGGTGACGTTCATGCGCGACTTCATACGCGAGACAAAACCGCGTTGCCCGTCGCGCATGGAGGACTCGGCCCGTTTGGCGCGCGCGCTCTTTAAGTTCGCGTCGATGTCGATGACGCCGTTCTCGTCGAAGATGACAATGGCGGTGACCTCGGTGTTGCCTTCGATGTCCCAATCGTCAAAGCGGGAGCGCCTGCCCCTGCCCCGCTGTTCGCCGGGCGAGGACAAAACCTCATCCCCGGGCTGATCCGTATCCGGCGCGATAACGTTCTCGCTTTCCTCCGGCGGCACGTTCTCCGCCGATATCACAGGCATCAGCGAGGTGAAGACCAAGGCAAGTATCAAAACAACCGTGAGCAGGGATCTCAGCTTTTTCATGCGCGTACTCCTTATGGGCGAACCAAACACGCCCAAACATATTTTTGCACTTTCTAATATACTATACCTTTATCGCTCTGTCAATGATTGGTCTCATAATTATTCATATAATTTGTATTTTTATTACGCAATATCAGACCTGTGCCGGAGATGAAAAAGCAGAGCGAGGACAGCAGGCGATAGTAAATGACAGGTTTTATAAATATTGAAAGGGCCAGCAGGACGATTCCAAGGCCTAAGTACTTCTTCCAGCCGCCGTTAAATATACTAATTTTTCTCAAATAATTATGCAGTTTTGGTTTTGGGGACAGGGACGCGATCACCTCTTTCTCGCGTGTTTCGCTCATGAGCGACAGGGTGGCCCTGTCAAGCAAGGCCGCCAGCTCATGAATGATAAGGCCGCTTGCGTTTCTGGCAAGGAAACCCTTGGCCTCCTCCGTCAGCGTTGTGGTGAGGAAAAGCGCCGCACCCTCCCCCGCCCCTCGCAAAATCGGCAGCAGGTCGTCAACCGTCGCGGGGCGTTCCTGTTGCAGCAGCAGTATCGTTTCGTCTTGCCCCAACAACGCACGCAATTCGGTTTCGGGCATGAGCAGCAGCTCATCCCGCCAGACGAGGTTTTGCAGGCGTTCGCGCTCCCTTCGGGTGAAGTGAATCAGCCGGAGCCGCGAAAGGCAAAAGAAACAGCCCGTCGCAAGCAACGCCAGCAGCGGCGCCAGCCATTGCTTTGCCGGTCGGGTGAACAGCAGCAGATAAAACGCCAAATAAAGGATCACGCCAAGCAGGGCCAGGTCCAGGGCGCGGGCAAGGGCGTTGCGCCCGAAACATTTTCGCTTGTAATAATTGTTAATCACTAACCTCTTCTGCGGCGGGAGCAAGCCCCCGCCCTACATTGGCCACTTCCCATTTACAATAATTCTTGCCCATTGGGCGAACAATATACTATAATGGTGAAGATGAGATTCACAGAGAAAATCGGCATATTGGGCGGCACGTTTCAGCCGGTCCACACGGCGCATATCCAAATGGCGCAAAGCGCGCTGGCGCGGCTGGGTTTGGATCGCGTGCTGCTGGTTCCCGCGAACATTCCGCCGCACAAACAGCTGCCCGGCGGGGCAAGCGCAGCGGACCGCTGGCGCATGGTCTGTTTGGCCGCTGAGGGTATGCCGGAGCTGGTGCCGGACGATATGGAGTTGCGGCGCGAGGGGCCGAGCTATACGGCGGACACCCTGCGTATCCTGCGGGAACGTTACCCCAAGGCCGAGCTGTTTTTTTTGATGGGCAGCGATATGCTGGCCAGCTTTGACAGCTGGCACAAGCCGCAGGATGTCGCCACGCTTGCGACCCCGGTCTGTATCCCGCGCGACGGCAGCGACGACAGCGCGGCCATCGCCCATATCCGGTCGGCGTACGGGGTGAATGTGCCGGAGCTGCCGCCCGCGCTGCCCATTTCGTCCACGGAGATTCGGGCGCGTGTGACAGCGGCCCGACCGATTACCGGCCTGGTCCCGCCCGCCGTGGAGGACTATATTTACGAGCGGGGGCTGTACCAGCCCGAAGATATTCGCGCGGCAATGGCGCAATTGCGGGCCGTGCTTGATCCCCTGCGTTTTACACATAGTATTCGGGTTATGCGCACCGCTATTGATTTGGCGGAGAAGTATGGCGTTAACACGGAGCAGACCCGTTGGGCTGCCCTGCTGCACGACTGCGCAAAACAGCTGCCGCCGGAGGAGCAAAAGCGATTATCCGGCGATGAGACAGATATTTCGAAAATCTGGCACGCGGCGGCCGGCGCAAGGCTGGCCGAGACGGAATACGGCGTGAGGGACCCGGCCGTTCTGCGCGCGATTGCCCTGCACACCACGGGCGATCAGGGTATGACGGACCTTGACAAGATCATTTATCTGGCGGATATCATCGAGCCGGACCGTGACTTTCCCGCCGTGCAAGAAATTCGGCAGGAAACTTCTCTCAATCGCGCGATTTTACTTGCGCTCGGGTGCGCAATTTGTTATATTCAAAAGGCGGACGGACAGCTGCACCCGGCGACCCTCCGCGCCTATCTTGATTTGGGAGGAAATAAGGAAGAACTTGAAACATTTTGAGAATGAGGCGCTCGCAATCTGTGAGTTGCTGTATGACAAGAAGGCATTGGACATTATGGCCCTCCACGTGGGGGACAAGACCATTATCGCGGACTGGTTCGTGATCGCGAGCGGACGCGCCGTGCCCCAGGTGAAGGCGCTTTGTGACGAGCTGGAGGCGCGCGCGGCAGAGATGGGTCTGACGATTCGCCGCAGAGAGGGTTATTCGGAAGGTCGTTGGGTCGTATTGGATTACGGCGCGGTGCTGGTGCATCTCTTCCATCCCGAGGAACGCGCCTATTACAACATGGAGCGGCTTTGGGAAGACGGGGAGAATCTCATTCGCTATCCCGAGTGAATGAGATTGCGGGTCAAGCCCGCAATGACGTTGTTTGTTGTCCGCAATGACGTTGTTTGTTGCAGTCGTTTGTCGCAGTCGTTTGTTACAAATGTTCAAATAATTTAATTTTCAAAAAAGTGTTGACATTTGTTAAATGTTGTTGTACTATGTAGAATATAGTTGTTGTTATTGTAAATAGATATAGAAAATGATGGGAGGCAAGTCATGGATAATCAGCAGATGGAGCTCTTGATTTCGAGCATTGTCAAGGAAGTTTTGCAGCAGGTAGGCGGGCCCGGCGGCGCACCCACCGGCGGCGGCGCGGCGCAGAGTTTGGCCAAGTACATTGACCACACGCTCTTAAAGCCCGAGGCGACGCGCGGGGACATCATCAAGGTCTGCGACGAGGCGAAGAAGTACAACACCGCCAGCGTCTGCGTGAACCCCTCGTGGATCGGCCTGGTCGCCAAGGAGCTGGCGGGCACCACCGTCACCCCCTGCGTGGTGGTCGGGTTCCCTTTGGGCGCGACCATGCCCGACGTGAAGGCGGCGGAGACCAAGTCCTGCATCGCGGCCGGCGCGCGTGAGATCGACATGGTCATGAACATCGGCGCGGCCAAGAGCGGCGAGTGGGACGTGGTCTTAAAGGACATTGAGGCCGTCGTCGCGGCGGCGCATCCGAAAGCGACCGTCAAGGTCATTTTGGAGAACTGCCTGCTCACCGATGAGGAGATCGTCAAAGCCTGCCAGGTCTGCAAACTGGCCAAGGCGGACTTTGTTAAGACCTCGACCGGTTTTTCCACCGGCGGCGCGACCGTGGAGAATATCCGTCTCATGCGTGCCACGGTCGGCCCGAACATGGGCGTGAAAGCCTCCGGCGGTGTGCGCACGCAGGACGACGCCAATGCCATGATCGGCGCGGGCGCGAGCCGGATCGGCGCGAGCTCGTCCAAGGGTATTGTGGAAGGCGATTCCTCCGCCAAACGCTGCTTAAACTGCGGCAACTGCCAGAAGGGCGGCACTTCCTGCCCGAGCGGCGTGGCGCAGCTGCGTAAGAGTTTATATTAAGAAGAAAAGTGGTGCGCCGAGGTCGTCGCACCCTACGGCTCGTTGAACAAACGGGCGATTGATAATCGCCCCTACTGCTCACTGTCCACTGCCCACTGCACACTGTTATGAGCGATAGAATCTACCAACTAACCGAAGACCTGGTCTGCGAAACCTTCGCGAAGAAGGGGCAGTTTTTTGTGCCTGTCGCTTCGAGCAACCGCCATGTGCACCTTTGCCGGGCGGACGTGGACGCGCTTTTCGGCGCGGGGCACGCGCTGACCAAAATGCGCGACTTAAAGCAGCCGGGGCAGTTTGCCTGTCAGGAGCAGGTCACCTTAAAGGCGGAGCACGGCTCCCTCACTCTGCGCGTGGTCGGGCCCGTGCGGCCCGAGACGCAGGTGGAGTTGTCCGTCAGCGATCTGACCAAGTTGCACCTGCCGATTTGCGTGCGTATGTCCGGCAGTATCGCGGGCAGCCCGGGCGCGACACTGGCCACGGAGCGCGGCAGCGTGTGTCTCAAGCAGGGCATTATCGTTTCGGCGCGGCATTTGCACCTTTCACTCGCGCAGGCGAAGAGTTACGGTTTGGACAACAACGACAATGTGCGCCTGTTTGTGGAGGGCGACCGGCCCACGGTGTTTGAGAATGTGATCGTGCGCTGCGGGGACGGGCATACGCTGGAGGCGCACATTGATGTAGACGAGGCAAACGGCGCGCACCTGCGCCCGCACGCGATTTGCAGGATAGAAAAACAGCGGAACGAAACATATTTGCGGCGGGAACAAGCCCCCGCCCTACAGGCCGACGGGAGCCGTTTGCACGGCAATATCACGCCCGCCCGCGAGGCGCCGATCTACGCGCTCTCGGGTTTGGTGACGGAAAAGACCAAGCGCGCGGATCTGCCCGGTCTGCCGAAGAAAAACCTGCTGACCGAGGGTGATGTGTTGGCGGCGGCGGGACGCGGTGAGATGTTTATGACACTGGAAAAGGGTACGGTCGTTACGCCGCTGGCGTTGGATCGGGCGAAGAGATTGGGAATAAAGTTGGATTAGATTGCGGGTCAAGCCCGCAATGGGGCCCACTGATTAAATCGTGAGGTGGAATAGCGGGCCTGTCAAAAGCGTCTATGTTGGGACTATTCTGATAGTCAAATTCCCCGGCGAACGATTTAATCAGGGGTTCCAATGACGAAAACGGACGCGCAATGCGTAATGCGTAATTGAGGAGATATTTATGGTTATCGGTCGGGTTCATGGAACCGTGGTGAGTACAACAAAGTCGGAGAAACTGGAGGGCTTAAAGCTCCTGGTTGTGATGCCGATTGAGATCGACACCTTCAAGGAAAAGGGACAGCCCATTGTTTGTATCGACAGCGTCGGCGCGGGCGAGGGCGAGGTCGTGATGTGCGTCGCCGGCTCTTCGGCGCGGCAGACCGCGATCACGGACAACAAGCCGATTGACAATACCATCGTCGCCATTCTGGACCATGTGGACTGGAAGGGCAAGCGCGTATATGAAAAGTATAAGGTTTAAGTGAGGGAGTAGATTATGGCCTTTTCACAAGAAGAAATCAACCGCATAGCACAGCAGATTACCGTACAGTTGCAGTGCGGATCAGTAGGGCGGGGGCTCGCTCCCGCCGGTTCCGGGCAGTGGCTTTGCGGGGAAGCGAATGAGGCCGTGGCCAACGCCAAGGCGGCGCAGCACGCGCTCATGGACCTGTCCCTGCAAAAGCGCGGCGAGCTGATCGACGCCATGCGTTGTGCCGCGCGGGCCAATGCCGAAAAGCTGGCGATTATGGCCAACGAGGAGACCGGCTACGGGCACGTGTCGCATAAGATCCAGAAGAACCTGCTGGCGGCCAACCACACGCCGGGCATTGAGGATCTGCAGCCCCAGGCCTTTACGGGCGACAACGGCCTGACGCTGGTGGAGCAGGCGCCGTTTGGCGTGATCGGTTCCATTACGCCGTCGACGAATCCCACGGCTACGGTCATCAATAACTCGATTTCCATGATCGCCGCCGGCAACGCGGTGGTCTATAACCCCCACCCCGCCGCGAAGAAATGCTCGCAGGAGGCCATGCGGATCCTGCACGACGCGATCGTGGCGGCCGGCGGGCCCGCTTGCCTGATCACCACGGTGCGCGAGCCTTCGCTCAAATCGGGCGACGACATTATGAACCACCCCGACATTCCGCTGCTGGCCATCACGGGCGGCGAGGCGGTCGTCGCGGCGGCATTGAAGACCACCAAGAAAGTCATCGCGGCAGGGCCCGGCAACCCGCCCTGCATTGTGGACGAGACCGCCATACTGGCCGACGCCGCCAAGCATATCGTGGACGGTTGCGGGTTTGACAACAACGTGCTCTGCGTGGCGGAGAAGGAAGTCTTTGCCGTGGATTCCATCTTTGACGAACTCATGCGCCTGATGGAAGTGAACGGGGCGTTCCGCGTGTACGGCGCGGATATCGATAAAGTCCTCAAAACAACGCTGACGGAGAAGAACGGCACATATGTCATCAAGCGCGATTATGTGGGCCGCAACGCGTCGGTGATTTTACGCGATGCGGGCGTGGCATTTACGGGCGAGCCGCGCATCATCATCGCAGAAGTGCCGATCGGCCACCCCTTCATCGAGACCGAAATGCTTATGCCCGTGCTGGGCTGCGCGCGCGTGCGCGATGTGGACCAGGCGATCGAAGAGGCGTTCAAAGCGGAGCACGGGTATCTGCACAGCGCGCAAATGCACTCGACGAATGTCAAGCACATGAGCAAGGCGGTGCGCCGCTTGAACACGACGATTTTTGTCAAGAACGCGCCCTCTTACGCGGGTTTGGGTTTTGGCGGCGAGGGGTATCCCACGCTGACCATCGCCACGCCCACCGGCGAGGGTTTGACCAGCGCCCGCTCGTTCACCCGCTACCGCAGGTGTGTGCTGGCCGGAGATTTCAGGATTATCTGAGGAGCGGGCGGGCTGACCCCGCCCCTACGGTGAACTTATGGCAAGGGAGACTATCCTCAACAGCATAAAGGACGCGGGTGTCGTTGGCGCGGGCGGCGCGGGTTTTCCCACGCACATCAAGCTGGCGGCCAAGGCCGACACGGTAATCGCGAACGGCGCGGAGTGCGAGCCCCTGCTGCGCACGGACCAGCAGCTCATGGCAAACCAACCCGAGCTGTTGCTGCGCGGGCTGGCGCTTGCTATGGAAAGCACGGGCGCGGTCAGCGGCGTGGTCGCACTCAAGGCGCATTATCATGACGCGGTGGACGCCCTGCGCAAGATCACCCCAAGCTACCCGGGCATTCGTATCCACGAGATGGAAAGCTACTACCCCGCCGGAGACGAGAAGTCCTTAATTTACGACGTGACCAAACGCGTCGTGCCCACGGGCAAACTGCCCGCAGACGTGGGCGTGGTGGTGCAAAACGTCAACACGCTGGTGAATGTCGCGCTGGCGGCGCAGCAAGTGCCCGTCACGAAAAAGTTTGTCACCGTCACCGGCTGTGTGGAGAACCCCGCCACCTATGAGGTGCCGATCGGCACCGACGCGGCGGAGCTTTTGGCTTGGGCGGGTGCGCCCGCGGGCGGCGATTACACCCTGCTGGTCGGCGGGCCCTGCATGGGCTATCTGACGCAGGACTATCACAAGCCCATCACCAAGACCGACGGCGGGCTGATCTTGTTCCCGAGCGGCCACCCCTATGTGCGCCTGCGCTCCGTGCCCAAACAACGGCAGCTCGCGCTGGCCAAGGCGGTGTGCTGCCAGTGCTCGCAATGCTCGCAGCTCTGCCCGCGCAATGCGCTCGGCCTGGGCGTGCAGCCCCACAAGGCCATGCGCGCCGTGGCGCAGGGCATCGGCAGCCTGCTGGGCGACCCGAACGCGATTCTCGCCTGCAGTTCCTGCGGGCTCTGCACCTATTATTCCTGCAACTTCGGCCTGCACCCCTCCGAGTTTATGACGGAGCTGAAAGCCGAACTGGGCCGCCAGGGCGTGCGCCCCGAGCCGGAGACGGAGATTCGGCCCGATTCCGCGCTGGAGCTCAAGAAAGTGCCCGTGGCCCGCATGATCGCGCGCATGGGCTTAAAGCCCTATGATGTGCCCGCGCCGATCAAAACCGCACCCGCCGTGAGCCGCGTAACGATCCCGCTGCGCCAGCACATCGGCGCCCCGTCCGAACCGGTCGTAATTGAGGGCGCGAGCGTGCACGCGGGCGATCTGATCGCGGCGATTCCCGAGGGCAAGCTGGGCGCGAATGTGCACGCGTCGATCTCGGGCCGCGTGACGCGCATTTCTTCAGACAGTATTACTTTGGAGGCTTGACCTTATGTATGCACTTGGATTGATCGAGACCCTGTCCATTCCCGCCGGTATTGAGGGCGGCGACGCCATGCTCAAGGCCGCGCAGGTGGATTTGGTGCTGGCGCAGTCGGTTTGCGCGGGCAAGTACATCGTCTGCGTGAGCGGCGAGGTGGCGGCGGTCCGGCACGCGGTGGAGGCCGGTGTGGCCTGTACCGAGACCATGCTGGTCGACAGCTTTGTAATCCCCAACGTGCACGAGAAGGCCATCGCCGCCATTGCGGCCGCAAGCTGGGTGGAGCACATCACCGCGATCGGCATTCTGGAGACCTTCTCCCTGGCCGCCGCAATTCAGTGCGCGGACTGCTGCGTGAAGGCCGCCGAGGTGGATTTGATCGAGGTGCGCCTGGGCCGTGGCCTGGGCGGGAAATCCTTTGTATTGCTCACCGGCGAGGTCGCCGCTGTACGCGCGGCGGTTGCCGCAGCGGAAGTTATCCCGGAGGTAGCGGGAATGTTGGCACGGTCTGTGATCATACCGTCCCCTCACCCCGATCTCATAAATGCGCTACTATAAAATATCACAAAGATAGGAGAACAGGAAAATGAAAGAAGCATTGGGAATGGTGGAAACGCGTGGTCTGATCGGCGCGATCGAAGCCGCAGACGCGATGGTGAAGGCGGCGAATGTCCGTCTGGCCGGTCGGGAGCAGGTCGGCAGCGGACTCGTGACCGTCATGGTGCGCGGCGATGTCGGCGCTGTGAAAGCGGCCGTTGAGGCGGGTTCCGCCGCAGCGAGCCGGGTCGGCGAACTGTACGGTGTGCACGTCATTCCGCGCCCACATACGGACGTGGAGGGCATTGTCCCGCAGGTTGCCGAATAAGGCAGAATAGACCGTGTTTGTCGGCAGAGTCGAGGGAACGGTTGTCGCTACCGTCAAGGACGAGGGGCTTAGGGGCGTAAAGCTTCTGCTCATGCGCGTCATCGAGAATGGCGTGGATAAGCACCTCGTCGTGGCGGCGGACGCGACCCGTCAAGCAGGACCGGGCGATTTTGTGACGTGGATCGCGTCCAAAGAAGCCTCCCTGCTGTTCCGGCAGGAATACTGCGCCTGCGACGTGGCGATCACAGGGTTTATCGACGAGTTTAACGTAGAAAAGAAGGAGAACTAAAATGGAAAAGCAAGCATTGGGCATGGTGGAAACGCGCGGTTTGATCGGCGCGGTGGAAGCGGCTGACGCGATGGTGAAGGCGGCGAACGTGAAGCTGATCGGCAAAGAGCAGGTCGGCAGCGGGCTCGTGACCGTGATGGTGCGCGGCGACGTCGGCGCGGTGAAATCGTCCGTCGAGGCCGGCGCGGCTGCGGCAAAGGCCGTGGGCGAGCTGTACGGCGTGCACGTCATTCCGCGTCCGCACGACGATGTGGAAGGCATTCTGCCCCAGATCGGCTAATCTTTATTTATGCGTTTGGCACGGGTCGTGGGGAATGTGGTCTCCACGATAAAAGAGCGCACCCATGTGGGGAAAAAACTTCTGATCGTTGAGTATTTGGACGAGACCGGCGCAGGCACCGGCCAGCAGCAAATCGCGCTTGACGCGGTGGATGCGGGCATTGGCGACCGTGTGCTGATCAATGCCGAGGGCGGCTCAGCCAAAATGCTCCTAAACGATAAGGACGTTATTTCCAATTGCGTCATCGCTGGCGTGATTGACCACTTCACCTTCGGTGAAGTGGTAGTGGACAATTGACAATTGACAGTTGACAGTGGAAAATTAGAGGTTTGGCATGACGAATGAGCAATTGACAAAACTGGTAAGTGAACAGATACAAAGACAGTTGGCAGGAAAACTGTCACCTGTCACCTGTCACCTGTCCACTGAAAACCCCGTCGCAGCGCCGTTTGCCTATCTCGCGCCGACGATTGAGCATTCGCTGCTCAATCCCGATATTACGCGGGAAAAGGTAATCGCGGGCTGTGGGGACGCGGTGAAGTATGGGTTTGCGAACGTCTGCGTGACGCCTTGGCTGGTGGTGGACGCTGTGCAGCGCGTGTCGGGCAGTTCGGTTTTGATTTCCGCGCCCGTGGGCTTTCCGCACGCGGCTGCCTCACTGGCTGCCAAGAGCGCGGAGATTCGTTATTGCGTGCAAAGCGGGGCAAGGGAGCTGGATCTTTCGCTCAATATCGTGGCCGCCAGGAGCGGGCAGTGGGACGTGGTCTACCGCGAACTCTGCGAAATGCTGAACGTGGCGGGCGACCGTGTCGTGTGCAAGGCGATCTATGAGCAAGGGCTGTATTCCGACGAGGAGAAAAAGCGTGTGCTGGACGTGATCGAACGCAGCCGCGCGCCCTATCTCAAGATCAGCAACGCCTTAACGGGCAAAAAGGCCGAGGCGGAGGACGTGCGCTTTGTGCGCGCGCAGATCGGCACGCGGATCGGGATCAAGATCGACGGCGGTATCGCAACCCCGCAGAAGATTTTAGAACTCCAGGCCGCCGGCGCGCAGCGTTTCGGCTGCTCGGCGTCGGTTGCGATTGTGACGTACGGGGGGTAACCGCGAAAGGTGCGAATGGTCGCTCACGCGGGATTTTTTCTTAACCACGAAAAACACAAAAATACACAAAAAGAGCCCATGCGGGCTCTATTGTTTTGCGATGAAATTGCGGATCAAGTCCGCAATGACGTTAATATCAGAGTCGCAATGACGTTGGGTTGTATCGCCGTCGGCGAGCCACTGCAACGGTCAAGCCGATAAGGGCCAGGGTTAGGGTGCCTGCGAATATGAGTGCGGTGAGCGGTTCGCCCGTCTGGTACGGCGCGTTATCCTCAGCCTGTTTGATGACTGCCAAAGCTTCGTCAAGCGCGAGAGTCAATGCATTGACAGCCTCATGATTCAAAAAGTTATCAGTAAGTATCACAATCGCATCAGCACAAAGATCCTCTAGCGCTTTCTTGGCCTCTGCTGTCGGCACCCAGTAATCACCGTCCGGCACATCCTTGCCGTCTTTTGATACAACGATTGTAAGCGCGCTCATGGCGTTATATTGCGCCAGCAGTTCCGAAGCAATATCGTAGTCGGGATGGCCGCCATAGATGCCGCATTTGCAGTGCATTGAGTTGATTTGCCAGCCCACTTCTTCCACCTCACTCTGCATGATGTCCGGATTCTCCATTACCAGCTTACCATACGCAATTGCGTTCTCTATCCTCGCCTGTAGCCCGTCGGAAGATTTTTCAAACACCTTGCTATTGCGAAAAGCTTCTGCGTGCGCCAGATTCAACTGTAACCAAGTCAGGTCTACTATCGCAGTATGAATGGTCGCAACGGCATTTTGCAGTATCGCGTATGTACTGTCAACTTCCGCTTGGCTCTCGGCACTTTGTTCGGTCAGCATGATCAGTGTTGCCGCCAACGCATCTTCAAGCGCAATTATGTCGACCATTGTTTTTACATAATAACCACCATTCGGCACATCCTTACCGTCCTTGGAAACGTGAATTGGTTTGAAGTCCTTTACGTCGTCGTATAACGTCTGCAAGGCGGAATAGTCAACGGTCGGCTTTTCCCCTCCCTCCTCCGCCAAGACGGCGGCAAGGGGCACGAAGGCCAGCAGGAGCGCGAAGATTATGAGGATTGACAGGATTTTTTTCATTACGCAAACCGCCTCATGATTCTTTGTACTTTTAATATAGTCCTAATACGGCAAAAAAGCAAGCGGTTTTGCGCGGGCGAACACAGTTCGCCCCTACGGTTGGCGGGCGCAGCCCCGCGTGAGCGATGTTCGCGGTCATTCGCGTCATTGGAACCCCTGATTAAATCGCTCGGCGGGTAGATTGGCCATCAGAATGGTCCCAACATAGGAGCTTTTGGCAGGCCGGCTATTCCACCTCACGATTTAATCAGTGGGCCCCATTCGCGGTTGAAAAGAAAACTCCCGCGTGAGCGGTTCTGGCATCTGGTATCTGGAATCTGGCGTCTGGAATCTGGAATCTGGAATCTGGAATCTGGAATCTGGAATCTGGAATCTGGAATCTGGAATCTGGAATCTGGAATCTGGAATCTGGAATCTGGAATCTGGAATCTGGAATCT
>Ga0123353_10009247_pt1:0-12500 | contig 13566 bp, 8 predicted proteins | sample TergutLab28metaG_3_FD_92763 | JGI IMG/M metagenome (GOLD analysis project Ga0123353, IMG submission 92763) | Labiotermes labralis P3 segment gut microbial communities from Petit-Saut dam, French Guiana - Lab288 P3 | ecosystem: Host-associated > Arthropoda: Insects > Digestive system >... | reverse complement strand
AACTTTGCTTCTTATTTAGGATGCAAACTGTTTAGTTTTTGTAGTGAATTGTGTGCGTTTATGTTGTTTGATTAAAGTGTTTTTCGTAATGCACCAATCCCCCATGTGTTTTGGAAGATCTTTATCTTCTGGGATGTGACTCCATGTGGTCTGGTAGAAGTGTGGCGACGTTTCAGAGGAACCTGCTTTGTATATGAGAGGATTTCACTCATCTGCCGTAATGTTGGAGGTGATACATCTTTCTGAAACGTCGGTGCACCTCTGCCGGACTGCACGGCGTCACATCCTAGAAGACAAATGCTTGTAGTCAATTCCTTGAGAGTCTCAGATCTCTCTATTTTTATGATTAACTACGGGTTAAGATTCAAATCTTACGGAATGTTACGCTCTTCCGAACGGTAAATACTTCTGATGTTTGGAAGGATCTTCAGTCCATCATCTTCAGGGTCAGGTAGTTCAAGTTTTCTTGGACTACCTGGCCCTGAAGATGGAAGCGCTACGATCCTTCGAACCGTAGGTAACTATACCATTCGACGCAGCATGCCATTCCAAAGGACTTGGATCTTCACTGTAAAAATAACGTAAGAGAGTGTTCTTGTGTATAAAATTTCCTCTTCCATAGACATTGAGTACACGCACGCACACACAGTGCATACAAAGTTCTAAGTGCGTTTGTATTCTAAAGTCGCATGAGACGCATGTTAAGGCTACGAAATAAGAGAAGTAAAACATTTTACCTTATAGGGGAAAGGCGGGTAGCCATTTTTTTTTTACAGTTTGACTGTTGTTAGTAATATAAACATAAAAGAAACTACACTTAAATAATCAACAAGACTTATATTTCTGTAATTAAGCACAAACAGACAATAAAACATTAAAAACTTAAACAAAAAAAGACTTCAAACTTAGTCTAAATTTCAGCCTCTTTATAAAAACGGCTGGTAGCTCCGGCCGCTGTATTACTTAATGACCAAATCGTTTTTGGCAACACAAACATCACAGTTATAGTATGAATCTGCTGGATTTATATCCACACACGCCTCATGAACCCAGTCTTTACATGTATTGCACTGGATCCATTCCACATGAAATGATTCTCCACAAATGATGCATTGTTTCCTGATCATGAGGACGTGGTTCAGGTGTAGGATTTTCCTTATTCGCTCTTAACATTTTTTGTGGTCTTTGGCAGATTTCTAGAATCTTTGGTCTTCTCTTTCAACTCATTTTTAAACGGCGATAATGTCAAAATCTCACTTTTCTGGATCCTTCTCTTTCTTACAGACACTCGCTTCTTTGAGGCGTCTGGGAAAGGCGGCAAAATCGTAAGCACATACTAACTTCATCGGTATTGACTGAAGATCTTGGAGTCTCTCTCTGAAGCGTACTTGAGGCTAAAGTTGAAGCACAAGTTGACGATTCCGGTTCGTTTTCAGTGGCGGCTGTATGACAGACTTGGGTTGTGGATTGGTCAGTTTGATTTTCAATTAGCGGGATATCCGTCAAAGCAGAACCTAAAAGTCTAGGTCTGAAAATTTCACGATCGAAGGGTTGAATTCCGGTGCAGCAGAAGCCGTTTTGGGCTATTTCGAGTCTAGCAACTTTAGTAAACACTGTGTTAACTAGTCCAGTTACATCATATTCCGTCAGCTGAGCGCCAGGATTTTTGCGCATCCACGATGCGCTTGCTGATCCGCATGCTTGCTTGAAAGGTTTAAAAAATACCCGGTCAAGCGGCTGAAGTTTGTGAGTTGTGTGCGGTTGAGTGCTCAGCATGTGGATGTGATTATCTCGAGCATATTCAATAACTTTCAGATATTTATGGCTACCGTGCCCGTCCAATATCAAGAGAACCGGACGAGCTGCAGAATAATGCACATACTGCTGGAAATGTTGTAGCCACTTAAGGAATGTCTTAGCATTCATCCAACCACTTTCATAAGCAACGTCGATGCTTTCTGGAGGAACACCAGTCATTAGACGACAATTCTAGTCCATTTTTCCTTGGGAAAATGAACATTGGTGATTTAAAATGACCAGTGACTTTCATAGAGAACATCATAGTGACGTTACGTCCCCTTTCTGCGGATGTGAGTTTTCCAACTCCCCCCCACTGACAATACCTTAACATTTTTTAGACAGTTGAGACTCCTGTTTCATCGGCATTATATATTTGAGAAGCTTGGAATCCGAACTGTTCTTGGAGTTTTAAGAGAAGGTCATAAAACCGATCAACTTGAGGTTTATTGAATCCTGTAACTCACATCAAGCTTGTCGCCTCAGAAGTTCTCAACGCCAAATCTTTATTTCTCTTCTTGAAAGCCAAAAAGAAATCTTTCCCAGGCATCCTCTTTTCCTTATTAAACTTATGATCAATACTACTTTTTTCTGTTAGATCATAAGCAAAGCGCAAAAACTCACTTCTTGTTAAAGGCATGAGACGATTATCAAGGTCAATAACATGCAGACACAATTTCTTTTCATATTCAGGAGTAAATGTTTGTTGAAAAATGCCTAGTATTGGCTTAAGAATAATCTGTTGACCCCGTTTTACAACCGTAACACGATCCTGGAGTGAAGTGCGTGGAACTTAGTATCTTTCTGCGGCCGCTGTCTCGGACATCTTACGATCAAGAACGTCTTGAATTGCCCTTTTCATATTTTCTTCGCTCCTTTCCCCACGGCTTGTGGTTCTGCCTTTGAATTTAGGCATTTTAACAATCACATACAACAAATAAATAATAAAAATCAAGAGTAAGACTGTTTGTCTGGATTTTTAAAAAGAAGTAGGCTTTCAAACAGGTGGCCGGGGCTACCCACAAAACAGGTGGCCGGGGTTACCCGAGTTTACTTTGTTCAAAATCATAATTACATTACCAAACTAGGTTAACATTTGTTTAAACACGACAAAAGACATAATATATAATAGTTTTGCAGTGTGTAAATAAGATAGAATACGTAATTACTTACGTATTTTCAATAGAACACCTCTTTCAATATTAATCGTCACGTGATTTTTTTCGCGGAGACAACAAACCACTGCTTCACGTCCGAACGCATCAAGCAATCATGCTTAACTAATTGCGCATGTCTCGTCCGACACCAGCGCACACACTGGGGTCACAACGCGGACAGTACAAACGCGGGAAGTTTAAATTTTTACAGCGGCCGAGTCTACCCGCCGGCCGGGGCTACCCCACCTTCCCCTAAGTGACGTTACTGTACTAAAAATGTGGCGTAGGCCTATAAATAGTGACTACATGTTGACTCCTTTAACGTGACTGCTCCGTTGATACAATGCACCGAAGAACAATTATCTGTGATCCGATTTTTGTGATTAGAGGACATTAAAACTGGCATTTACTGAAGACTGGCATTTCATTATGACGATAACAGTATGAGACCTAAAGAAGCTACGGCAGAGCAACATGAAGTCACTCCGAGGGTATTATGATTAACTAAAAGACTGGGTAATATTCGCGGGCTTGCGGAAGACAGTTGTTGAACCATGAATTAGGGCATAATTTCGGAAAGGTACGCAACGCGTATCAATTCTGGGTCATTCATTGCCTTTTGTTCGACTGGATCAAAATGCCCAAGAAGCCCCACCGGAAAGCACTCGCACAGTGTACTCGCTCGCCACACGTTACTCGAAATGCTCCATATTGTCAGTATGTGTAGTAGCAAAGTCTGTTGCTTCTACCAATATCAGTCCTCTATCTCTTCATATAGTCAACATTGCCCCGCACCGCGCCAGACACGCCCACTCTACTGCGCGGATTTTCTCTTTGGCTGTCATCTGTATAACGTGGATAATTCATGAAATGTTTCTTTATGGCTCAACATGTGTCGATCCCTCATTCTCAGGTGCGCGTATTACTCAGCGTTGTAAGCTCATTTCCCAATTGAGAGTCAACTTACGTCTTTCCTAAAACTACAAAAATGTGTTCTTCTACAGATAATCGCCTGGCGTGCAGTTATACAGGAGCAGTAGAGGAGACCCGGGTACAATGTTTACCTTAAGATAAAAGTGGCTACCATTGATGTGTTGTTGTCACTTGGTATCTCAAATTTTGTGATTGTGGGAACGTGTCGTTAACCACCATTCTTATTAGTATTATTTTGAAGGATTTTTATGCTGGTAGGTTTTTCTGAAAACCTGCACGTTCATCACCGTACCCCACAGTACTGGCTAAAGTTTGTTTGTTTTTGGCGCGACAGCCCCCTGTGGGTCAGGGCCTCCTCATTCACGAGGTTTCTATATCACACTCAATTAGACACAACACAGTCGGTAGGATTCCTCTCGACGAGTGATCAGCTCGTCGCAGAGACCTCTATCTGACAACACACAACACTCGCAACAGACAGACATCCATGCCTCCAGTGGAATTCAAAACCACAGTCTCAGCAGGCGAGCGGCCTCAGACCTACGACCTAGACCGCGCGGCCACTGGGACCGACACTGGCTAAACTGGACCCGTGGAAATAAGAGCAAAGTTTGTATGGAGGCACATGTCTGTCTGTCAAGATGTGTGGCATTCATTAATAAAAAAATATTCAGAGCACTGGTACTCTTTGTGTTCCGAAAACAATCGTACCAATGTTGTGATGCCTTCTTTAAAACGATTTACACAAAACGAATCAAAAATGTTTAAATTAATTGTGACAATACCTGATCTTAATCGTCTTAAATGTCAGCGCACTCATTGATATTGATATTGATACTGATATAGTTGTTAACTGCAATGGGGTGACACCCGGTGGCAGTAGTACAGTACACATTTACACACAGCAATACATAGAACAACACAATAACAACTTTGGTTGGAAGGCTTTCTGGGATCCGAACCCAGAGTGGTCAAACTAATTGGGAAAGAGTGCGGGCCGTGCCCCATCTCGAGTTATACCCTGCTATTTGCCTTTACAACTGAGGAAAAATCACGGAAAAACCTCAGTCAGGGTAGCCGAAGAGTGCCAGTTGGCACAGAAAAGAGAATATACAGAACAGACCATACGTAACAATAAGAATACATAAACATAAAATAAAAAATACATAGCTTACAAAATTAAACAAAAGTATACAAAATATACAACTATATACGTTATACAGTGACTTAAAAAAAAGAACCAAAAGAACTTGAAGGAATGTGATAAACGAAAAGCATATAAGCAGAAAAATTCATGTGATCTATATATCTTCTAGTAATCTTTGACACCCTGTTGCTAAGACTTTCACTACACTTCACTGCACTTCACTACACTTGTCGACACTTCACTTCCTCCCATTTAAACTTCATCCAACAACACTTCGCTACCCCTCATTTGGCTTAACCCCGTTTAATTTTCCTACCGCTTCATTTCGTTGTATACAGGGCTTGCAACCCATGCACCCTTCGCCACTGCAGGTGTCCTGAAATTACGTGCATTCCACACGTTCCTGCATACTCGTTTCATCTTCAAAAGGAGATGCGTCACCTCTCCCCCCACACACAAATTATATAATTCTTAATGTTTATTTATTTTTTATTTTATTGGGACTGCAAATAGGTGGTGTTTAAGATGTTACTAACCCCACGGAGCAGAGTCCTTCCGGAGAAGCTAATAATTTCTGAGAGAAGAAATTCCCCGTCTTTTGTTTGACCGGACGGTTCGTTACCGTGTTTACATGAGCGTGCCACTTGTTCCTGTCCTGAGCCAGATTAATCCAGTTCACATCCTCGTATTTTATTTCTTTAAGATATATTTTAATAGTATACATACAAATGAAATAATCAAATTCGTATACATTTCATATATTTTAACTTTTATTTATAATTCTCAGCCCTTAACTGTGCTGCGCCTGTGGCGCGTCGCCCACTTGACTCACCTTTATTGCGTCTCTGAAGCAGTTTGATAAAAGCCTATACAAAGTCCATGCAGTAGGAAAATTGACTTTACGAGTTCTGCTCTTAAGTGGATGTGTTATAGAGCTGCTTGTGTTTATTGCAGTTTGTCAGCTGGCCAATCCATATCCATATGTTTAGACTTAACCTGCGTCCTAGTTCGAAATCTGATTTTACTGCTGATACGGCAATCAGCACCATCACGCCGAAGCAGTTATATGTCATCTTGCTTTCCACAGGTCGGCCACTCTTCAGAGGCAGTTTCCCATTAACCTGTTAACGTATTCATGAGAGGCTGTATTTGTATCTGTTTCCAAGGTTGTGAATCAACCTAATTTTTCCTATTTTAAGATATGCGATTCACTACCTTTTCGCCATACTATCAATTTGCGTCATTGTTGTTTGTTTTCCACCCGAAGCATCCTGTTCCTCTGTTCACCGCCCAGCACACCTTATCTTACATGTTATCTTCCACCGTTAATTGTGTAGTCATATCAGCACGTAACAATTAAAGGGCCCTTTTTATTCAAGGATCTGAGAAGTAAATTTGCATAATGAGGAGCTTCATGATTTGTACCTTCACCTAATATTAGAATGATTAATAACTGTAAGGTGCTAATTAGGGAAATAGTCCCTCTTGAGGTGTCAGTAGTCGTTCAGCTGGTCAGTAAATTTTGCATCTCGGGCTCTTGTCTCAGGTTTTTAGGCTACAATATTGAATTCACGCATCATATCTGATGTACCACATTCTCCGTCATTTCTAAATTTATGTAATGGCCCCAGTGATCTCTCTCTCAACCAGATCTAACAGTCGGACTCCAGTGTTCCAGTATTTTACTGCCATCACACCGAACTCCAATAAAAATTCTCTTACGACTGCAATCTTATCACTTGACATCACACAAAAATATTTCTTTAGAAGAAGAGTTAACAGATTTTTCTAAGCTCTTCTTAAGACATACTGTTGTGACCTATAAAAAAAATGTTGCTATTTGCGATTTCGCCTAACACGTGCACGTGCTTGCCGTGTTCTTATTACTGATCGTAGGGAATTAAAAAGTACGTCATTGTGTTTTCTTGCAGTAGAATAAAATTCATACCAAGTCTCGTAAAATTCGGTCATCCGGTTAAAAAGCAAGCATGCGCACGCACACACCACACACACACACAGAAAATGTTGGTCTCAAAAGCTCTTTCTTTCTCTTTTAAGAAGGAAAGTAAGCCAAAAATTAAACATTATTAAACATATTTATAAACGCTTAAGAATTAAAGAGGAAATGAACATCCTACATGCAGTAAAAAGAAGGAAGGCTGGCTGGAGTGGTCACGTCTTGCGTAGGAACTGCCTTCTAAAATATTTTATTGAAGGAAAGGTAGCCGGAACGGGAAGACAAGGAAGAAGACGTAAGCAGCTGCTGGATGATCTTAAGGAAACGAGAAGACCCTGAAAATTGAAAGAGGAAGCACTCGATCGCACTGTGTGGAGAACTCGCTTTGGAGGAGACTGTGGACCTGTCGTTAGACAGACTGCATTGTGACTAAACGATCTTCCTATCATGACAAGTAGTGATAATATGCAACAGTCATATAGTCTATATGGCCACTGCCATCTCTGCCTGTAACACAGCAGTCACATGTCTTACCTGGAGACGTGTTCTGCACTTCGTGTGCTCAGTAAAGCGTGACGTTTGCTGTTGTTTTGTTATTGTTCGAGTAGACTGAAGACACTTCAGCGCGAGCAAAATGAGTTAAAATACGTCTGCGTGGTTTCTGGGAAAAATATTCTTGCAGACAAGTTATATCATTGTATTAAATATTGTCCTTATTTCTGTCGTATTGTATTCAGGCGTTACTGTACATGAAAATGGTATTAGTAAAAGCGTTCCCATCTGTGCAAAACAACAGCTTGACTTCTTGATGGGAATGTTTCCAGTCGTACAGCGGAAGTGACAACCTTGTATTGCTTATTATATTGTATTTTAACTTCGGTTACTTTTTCACTGTTTGACAATAGTTTTTCCCGAATTATGCCGCATTTATATTCGTATTAAAACACGGTAGAAAATTTGTGCATGTGCACGAGAAAAGGCGTTAGGAATTGTACTAACAGTGAAAATACTTTTGTATGCAATTCTTCCTTATTTACGAAAGAACAATGTTGTTTGGAAGGTTCCCAGTATTCACCCGTTGGTGTTTGTGGCAAGAGCAGCATGTAGATGAAGATGAGTGTGCAGCTTTGGTGACATGATATTGACAGGCGAAACCCGAAATACTCGGAAAATAACCTGTCATAGTGCTACTCCGTCCACCACAAATCTTACATGGACTAACCTGGGACCGAACCCGGGCGCCCGCGCTAAGAGGCCGGCGACTGCACGGTGCTACAATAAGATTTATTCGGTAATAGTTTATATAGCGTAAATTCGCTGATTGATCGCGAGTGTCAACACATTACACAAGTGAAACCAAAACTCAAAATAAATTAAAAATTTTTCATCGACCTATGTATAACACGCAACGTAATGGTTGTATCGCCATGGATCGGTGTGCAGGTTTACGCTTATCAAAATGGGGCTCGGTGCTTGGAAAAGTGAGGGACATGGGATGCTTCAGGTATCATCCGGACCTACCATACACTAACCGGCCGTGGCCCACAGCTCGATTCACATGTCGGCTTCCAAGGGTGGGGGAAAAAGCAGTGTAACAGTAGCTTTGATAGTAAATTCGTCGCGCTGTCGTAAGCGAAGTTTTACGTGGTATACTCTGAAATTAGTTTCTAGTGTGCAACGAACGTTGATATACAGTTTGGCAGCAGACGCCGGTTTGTGGGTGGTCTTGTGTAGCTGTATCGAACTGAGAGAGGGAATGCTGTGGTATGATTCTCTGTATGTATTAGAAACATTACCAAGTATGATGTTAACTGAAAGCAGGTCAGAAAAAGGGAGATCGGTAATCTGACCAGCAAGGAGGTTGGTGATGTTAAAGACTGGATCAGCAGTCTAGTTGTTGATTGCTGGCTCACATCAGCAGCACAGCAGTGTTAGGGCATTGTGAAGGACCTGGCTGTAGTCATGTATCGCACAGCGACACAACAGATCATCACAGTGACCACAGGCTACACATAGTAACAACAGTAATATTATTCACAAATCTGCTGTCGAATATTCGCTACGTCAGGTTTCTTGTTCGACGGATTCAGATTGTACCATGTAAGGCGGGGTGAGTGCGATATTTTTTGGTCTTGTTTGGTAGATTTCGAAATACACACGGTGCATGCGACTTGCATAAGACTGCAGCAACTCTGTGGTAGATTTCGAAATACACACAAGACGTGCTGCTGGCATTAGACTGCAGTAACTTTGTGGTAGATTTCGAAACACACATAGGATATGCGACTTGGATTGCACTATACTAATTTAGTGGCGTCCACGTGGTTCTCATTTAAACCAACAAATCACACGCTACCCTTCCCTTGTCATGAGTTGCTCCTATTAACAACAGAGCTAAGTGGCAAGGACAGCAGAATCATTTTCCTATCTACAAGTCCACAGCCGAGCTTATAATTGTTACACAAAATACCTTGCCTTCTATCTTGGCATTGATATTTGGGAGCGTAATTTTGTTGATTTCTGTTATACCTCAAAGGAAACAACAAAGAGAATGAACCTTAGGCCCAGCATCCCCGGGCTTATATTTTTCAATATACGTAACCGATTGTTTTGTAAAACGGTATTGACTGTATGAGCGACTACTGCAACGAATTGCCGACCGCACTGAATCTCTTTGGCTCCAAACAGTAAACCTAGGTTTGTACCGTCAGATTGGACATCCATTTTCCTTTGAGTGCTTCTTTGATATTTCTGGAATATGATTTTGAAGAGACTTTACGTACGTCCAACAAATTCCTCTTCAATTTCAACTTCGCCCAATATTCGATTTTTCTAAAAGCACAGCAGAGAGTGTGGGGGTGTTGTTCGCCAACCAGTCGGCCTCTCAGGTGAACTACAGGTTGCCGACTGTAAACTTTTAAGGAAATAGTCTTCCAGAGTATCGACCGTCGTCCCACATAAAATTCTGAGAAAAAATTGTGATCCTAAATACTACAATAAGGAAGTGAGACGGCTTAAGGCAAATGTCAGAAGAGTATACAACAACAGAAAATTAGGAGAGCGATATCAAGTGGAACTGAAAAGTGTATCTAAAGAATTTATGGCAGAAAAAAAACTGCACAGGAACATTTTTTGCGGTCAGTACTACGAAATGAAGTCGGTGAAAAAGCGGAAAGGAAATTATTCCGGCGATAAAGACCACAACGGAGCGATCACTACGGGCTCTACTGGAACAACTAACATCTTAAATTCCCATTATCCATCCGTCTTTTGCTGCGATCATAACATCCCGAAAATATAATTAGCCAACGCGGGTGAAACGTTTATTATTAACACTAAAATTATTAGAAAAGATTTAGCAAAAATCGGGAGAAACAAATCAGTAGGGCCAAATGGAGTTTCTGATGAATTTTTGAAATTGGGTGGGGAAGCCATGATTCCTTTCCTAGCTAGACTATTGGAAATATCATAAACAACGCTACTATCCCAAGTAACTGGAAAAAACCCATAGTGGTTCCTATTTACAAAGGGGGTGATCGATCGGCATTCACAAACTATAGACCTATAAGCTTTAACCTCTTTGGTCTGCAAGCAAATGGAACACGTTTTAGCAGGGTATTTGAGGCAAGTTTGGGATAAGAATGATTGGTTATACGAGTGACGACATGGGTTTGGACCGGGATACTCTTGCGAAAGTCAAGTCATTACAGTGTGCCAGGACATAGAGGACTCTTTGGACGAGGGGTTCGATATAGGTGCAATTATAGTTGACTTTTCCAAGGCTTTCGGTTTAGTTCCGTATGATCGGCTGCTTATGAAACTGGCGGCCTCGGGCGTGGATTCGAGGGTAGTCATTTGGGTATGGGAATTCCTAGTAGGTCGTACACAAAGAGTCGGAGTAGGAGGGCAACTATCCAAGGAAGTCAAAGTAACCTCAGGTGTGCCGCAAGGCATCGTTTTGGGCCCACTACTGTTTTTAGTGTACGTAAATGATATTTGGAGCAACATTGACTCTAGTATTACACTCTTTGCCGATGACTGTGTAATATATAGGAAAATCGTAAATAAAAATGACATAAAAAGGTTGCAGAAGGATCTGGACACTTTGGGGGAGCAGGTGGTAGAAAATGGGATGACAATAAATCCCGGTAAAAATAAGGCAATAAGATTTACAAGAGCTCGGGGTTAAAAATGCACTGGGTTACTCCCTTGGTGACCAAAAAATTCCAGAAGCGAGCAGTTGTGAATACTTGGGAATAATCTTATGAAGCGATTTAAACTGGGTAGACCAAGAAATTACATAGTGCAAAAAGCCTGGAAGACACTTCACTTTGTAATGCGTGTTCTCAAAAAAGGAAATATGAATACAAAAAAATTTAATCTACACGTCATTGGTACGTCTTGTTCTTGAATATAGGGTTGCATGCTGAGACCCATGGAGAGGACAGACAAATGTGTTAGACCAAGTACAGACGAAAGCTGCTCAATTTACTAATCATACGAAGGATCCTGACTGGGAAATCCTTGGCTCAGCGTAGGACGATAGCACGCTTATGCACACTTTTTCAAACGCCCTTTGGGGAGCAGGCTTGGAAAGCTATGCATGACAGGTTGCGAAGGCCTTACTATTTGAGTAGGGTTGATCATGTTTGGAAAATTAGGGACAAGAAGCAAAGAACGGGTATCAGAAAGTACTCCTTTGTACATATGACCATAAAAACTGGAACCAACTACCTGCAGAGGCGTTAGGGACTTTACCTTGTAAACCTAAAATTTTTAGAAAGAGATTTAGGAAAGCAGTTATAACGGGGTGAAGCGAAAGGAATAGGAGTGTGGCGTAAATCATCTAAAAGTGCAGTGAAGTGAAGTGAGGTGAAGTGTAGTGATGTGAGGTGAAATGGAGCACTAGGAAATTTAACTGGGTGTAAGCCAAATGAGAGGGTAGTGGAGTGTAGTTTGGTGGAGTTTAAATGAGAAGAAGTGAAGTGGGGTGAAGGCCTTGATAACAGGGTGTCTTTTATTATTAGAAGATATATGGATCATATGAGATTTGCTTCTTATATGGCTGTTTCACTTATCACGTTTTTTTTCGCATTTCTTTCGGTTCTGTTTTGTATCATTGTACTCATATATATGGTTGTATGTTTTGTATGCTTCTGTTTAGTTTTGTAAATTATGTATTCTTTTTGTTATGTGTTCTTTTTGTTTATGTATTCTTATTATTATGTACCGTTCTGGGTGTTTTGTTTCATTGTGTTGCCTGTGTGTTGCTTATATGTAAATGTGTACTGTACTGCTGCCACCGGCTGTCAACCCAAGTGCAGTTAAAAAATAGATCATATGCTCTATCAAGACCGAAGGGACGATTTCTTAATGAGATGGGGTTTCCCGCATGATATGAACAAATAATTACCCAGAATACACACACACACACACACACACATATATATATATATATATATATATATATAGTTCCTGTGACGCTTCGACCAGATTTTATGGGTCACAG
>Ga0123353_10009246_pt1 | contig 13566 bp, 8 predicted proteins | sample TergutLab28metaG_3_FD_92763 | JGI IMG/M metagenome (GOLD analysis project Ga0123353, IMG submission 92763) | Labiotermes labralis P3 segment gut microbial communities from Petit-Saut dam, French Guiana - Lab288 P3 | ecosystem: Host-associated > Arthropoda: Insects > Digestive system > Gut ... | reverse complement strand
ACCGGCCACCTTTACCCCGAGGAAATGCTCCTGGTACTCATTTCTGTTAGAGGTTGAGTTGACCCTAGGGCCACAGTGCGATCAGAAGAATTTTATGTCAATAAAAAGTTCCAATGACACCAGCTGCGATCAAACCAGTGACCTTCCAATATATAGTACAGCACCTTAACCACTGTGCTACCATGGTCCCCCGCATTTTAGACAGTAATATACATATATTTACTACTACACAACAGGTTGGCCCCTATCAAAAAAAAAAAACCACACTGGTATGGCTGGACTGTAGCTCAAGATTGTAACACAGTTTTAGTGCGCATTTTATCACCTCAGTATTATACTGTTTTGTTTCTGACACTGTTCTGTGTACTGATTAATTAACCTGGATGGAGACTGAAGCTGTGATTTGAACAACACAACAGTAGGTGTAAATTGCAAGTCACTAATCACATGATGCACGGAAAGTCTTGAATAAATTTGGCATTATACTTCTGTATAAACAGCTGATATGTAGCTGATTGATGAGATTTTGTAGACCTGAGAGAGAGAAACTGTAAGAGGATAGAAAAAGTTTAAACGGTGATTGGCTTCACATTGTACTTTCACAAAATATTAGGGTACAGAGGACAGGATATGTGAAAGATGCATACACAATTTTATTTATGAACCATGGATGACAGAGGCTTGTTTTGTGACTTAGGTGAAGATATTCCTTCAGGTTTAATACATTGCAGGGAATGTCTTGACCAGCTTAGCAGCAGTCAGCAGCTGAAGGAGGATACTGCTCTATGGAGTTATTAAACTACAAATTTAGTGCTTAATGTAATTGTACAATAAATATCAGTAATGGAGGATATTGGGATTGTTACGTTGGTTGCATTATTTTCTTATAGGAGGTAAAGTGCCACAAGATCGAACCATTGTGCGTCGTGTGTTGCGCACAGTCTCTCTGCCTCTTTTCATCTGTATGTGGACCATTTCATGTATAGGGATTATGGCTGCCATTGCACTGATAGTGTTCAACATATGGTACCGCCACAGAAGGTGTGTTTTTCCTGAAGATTATGATTTTGTATGGAATTACAAGATTGCACATAAAGGATGGAAATATCCTGTTGTTTACCGTATTTATGAAGTTCTCATAGCACTGCATTGTTGCAGTATTGGTTTAAGCTTATAACTTATTCATTTTCTTGTATTAATTATATAGCTTTTTCAATATTTTACACCTTGTAGTATATGTACACCATAAGAAACTACATACACCAGAGTTGTAAATCACAAACAAATTCTTATTTAGTTAACGTCAACATGTTTCGGCCTTTGTATACCGTCATCAGGGAGATCTGTAAACGTAAGAGTGGGAAATATCCAAGTTCACATATTCACAAAATGTACAAATAAGATCTATCAATTTTATAAAATGTACAACTGCTGAAATATGTGTGCAATCCTTATAAAATCTCAGTATAAACAGGAACAGTATAGTAAACTAGGGTGGATTATTGGTATTGTGTCTTAATGTGTCCATCAGCTATGTTTATTGTTTGGAGGAGGCTTGCTGAAACAAGTTACTATTCTGCCATGGTAGAACAGGATGATACAGGTAAGTTTATCCATCTGTCATGTCTGTTGTGTGCCAACTGGGGGAGTGATGTATTGGTTCCCACCAAAGTCTAGCAAAGGAAATTAATTTACTACAGTAGTAATATTTTGGATAGATAGTAGACAAGCAAAGCTGAAAATGTGTGTGCAATATCTTAAAATTTGAGACTTTCAAGTGCAAAGAATGTTATGCTTTTTGGGGGATTATTTCTGCCCAGAAAATAAAGTATATTATGGTTTATAGTAGCATAGGAAGGCAGTACAGTGCCTTATCCCAAAATAAAATTATGTTTGTTGGATATTTCTCTTCTGTTTTGAGTTTAGTCTGTTAGGAATGGCAATAACTTGAAAATCATGTTTATGAAGAGATTATCAGCAGATTAAATGTGGGTAATGTGTGCATCCAATCAGTTCAGGATTTTCAGCCTTCCCATTATTCATGTGAAAACCTGAAGATCAACACTACTCCACCCATAGCTGTTCCTTTCACTGCAAGTTATATATTATTGTGGCTGTATCTCATGTCACAATGTTACAATTTTAATTCTCCTTTCATTTTTCATGGTGTTTCAATTAGGAATTGCTTTATTTCAGAGTGATCCAGTCATCTCACCCTGTGTGCAATACCATCATGTTGCTTGGTGTCTGCACTTGTTTGTGGTCAGTATTTCTGCTAGGTTTGGATGGCCAATTTGTGAGTCCTCGTGTGTACCCACTTGTGTGCCAAGCACGTGCCTGGCTTCTCTGTATTGGCTTCACATTGGCATACGGGGCCATGTTCAGCAAGGTGTGGCGTGTTCATCGGCTTACTACCAAGGCCAAGTCAGAGGTCAAGGTTGGTATATTCTTATAAAATTTGTGTAAGAACCTTGCATGATAACTTCACGAAACAAGTCTGGCCAGAACCAAACATTGTTAAAGTGGACAGTCGACACACAAAACAAGACTGTTTATTATGTAAGTAACTGGTATAATATAGAGTACAGAACTTATTAAAGTCTGTACCTTACATTTGAACTGAAAGCTCCTTGGTTTCTTTCATACTCTGTGTCATGCCTTTTCTTTGATTGACTAAAATTCTGTATTTGTTATACTGTTATCACAACAGTTAATGCGCTGTTTGCACTTTCTGTATGTACTGGTGGCATCAGCAAGGACAGTACTTGTTACAGCTGTAATACACCTATTTCTTTTTAAGTACCGGATATGTGAATGTAACACTGTTGGTGTTTTCTCAAGTGTTTAAGACCTACAACAACTGTTTACCTTCTTTGTTAAAATTTTCATTCTCTGTGATAGGAATCTGGGTATGTGAATTTGACGTGATTGATTGAGTAATTGCTAGGTATAAAGATGATTCAGATGCACTTGGCAAATCAATCCAAAATGTAAGGACTATCTTAAACTAAACTGGTGAAATTTGTTTGTTGTATGAACATTATACTGCCATGACTTAGTTCCCACAGCTTTTCTGTTTGAACCATTTGGATATGAGACGAGCATGAGAGGAAAACAGACATTAAAAATGCATTGAAACTCATATCCCATGAACTTAAAATTGTTGGGGTTAATTTAGTAATTGATTAAAGGGTTTGGGGCACTAGGTCTAATGGATCTAATCCTGAAAATTCTAATGAGCTGTTGTTATATAAAACCCAACTTAAAACAGAATGTGTGTAATAGATGGAGACATTGATCATCAGCAGTGTTGCAGGTGCACAGTGAAAGGAACAGCTATCTTAGTGTTTGGCTTTTGACCCTCTGAGAACTGTCAGCCCCTTCGCAGCAGATGCCCATTCCACTCTGTCATTTGCCCTATGCCCCCATTCCTTCATTTTCAGCTGTCATAGACCACTCTCTACATCTGTCAGCCTTCAAACTTTTCTTATACTTCAGACTTGCTTATGAAGGTTTACTAAGCCACTCTTGTTTGAGCCATTATGATTGCATGATCCAGCCACTTTAACATTTTCTCTTTAATGTCTTACTTCAAGCACTGCTGTAAATTTTACCTAGTTCTGAAAAATGAAAAATGGAATGTTCTTTATTTCCTCTTTTTGGCTTGTCTTTACAGAAAGTAGAACCTTGGAAGTTGTATCTGATGGTGACTGGTTTTCTTGTGGTAGACCTGGTTATACTCTTAACATGGCAGTTGTATGATCCACTGCAGCGCCGTATAGAAGTTTTTCCATTGGAAGATCCAGTGTCAAGTGATGATGATATCAAGATTCGGCCTGAACTGGAGCACTGTGAGAGTGAAAACAACAACATTTGGTTAGGTGAGACAAAGATGATAATGTTTTCCTTTTATTTGCTTATTATCAGACTTCCTGAGGGTACAAGAAATAGAGATTTAAAGGTGATAATGAACATTTGTTATCTAACGATTTTGATTATGGTCTTGGCCTGCTGAAGATACTCTCAGTGATGCTTGAAGATTTCTCATTCCACTGCAATGCTACAGAATGTCTCTATAGTTATGGGGGTGTTTAAAAGCTGTGTTGTTTCATAATAATTAATGTTAAAGGTAAAGGTAAAGTGATCCTGTTACAGGCCTGGTGTGGCCCAGAGGGTGGGTAGAGGTATAGCTCTACTCTTCCATGACTGCGGCACTAGAAGGGGGTGAGTGGTCAGCAGCACGCCCCGGCCGCACTTTACTCCCGGGAAAAGACCCGGTACCCGTTTAACAGGAGGTTGGGTGGACCCCAGGGCCGGTCTGGATGGGCGGAAAATCTTGTCCCCACCAGGATTCGATCCCGGACCGTCCAGCCTGTAGTCGGTCGCTGTACCAACTGAGCTACCCAGCCCACTAATAATTAATGTTAGAAATATGAAATGAAAGAGAAACCACACATTTAGCATGACAGGTGATGGGAACAGAGCTTTTTGAGCTTAACAAAATATAACTTATGGCAAATGGGGAAGAGAAATTGCTGTCACTATACGGTTGTGAGCGAGTGGTTTCCATTTACTTTATACATGTGTTTCATAACATTTATCTTCTTTCAGGTGTTATGTATGGCTACAAAGCGCTTGTGTTGGTGTTTGGTCTCTTCTTGGCATATGAAACTAGAAGCATCAAAGTGAAGCAGATCAATGACTCACGCTATGTGGGAATGTCTATCTACAATGTGGTAGTTCTCTGCCTCATTACGGCACCAGTTACCATGGTCATTGCCTCCCAGCAGGATGCAAGCTTTGCATTTGTTGCACTCGCTGTCATCTTCTGCTGTTTCCTCAGCATGGCACTCATCTTTGTTCCTAAGGTACTGTACTGTCAGCTGACGTCTTAATGTAAAGGTGCACTCTGTAACCTACAGAAAGTTTATGAAGCACTATGGATCCAGTACTGAGTATGGATAAGTGAGAACAGTGTAGGAGCAAATGTATGCGGGATATATAGAGAGGCAGTAAAACATTAAAAACGGTCACCTAATACAGGGGTGCACAAATCCTTTGTACCATGACTCCTGGGTGTCTAAATTTTGTACAGTGGCACCTAATATTTGTGCATCATCAGTACAGTAAGTATAGTATGCAGCTTGCTTTATGTCACTGTTCTAGCACCTAGAATTTTGAGGTGGCTCCTGGATTTTTTTGGAAAATTTGTACACCCCTGACCTAGTAGATTAGCTTTTTACCACTGTGCAATCCTGAAGTTTCATTACTCAAAATAAAAATTTTTGTTTACAAAAGAACTGTGTTTAGAGGAAATGAGCAAATGTTGTTGCATTTAATGAAATTGTCACACAAAGGAATATCAAGAAAGACCCTTCTCCATGCAGTCTGTTAGATTCGTTAGTGTGTTTAGAGAAATATGAGGAAAATTAATTTGCTTCTTATGTGGTATATTATTTATTTTGTTTAGTAGCCTTGCAGTACCTTGTTCTTGTCAGTGGTGAATGAATTTGTAGCCTGTTGAGATGTGGAGATGGCAAGGAACATGTTTGGAAAGTGCTTGTACTATATCTTTGTACTCTTCTGGGTGTACTAAAATGCAGTGAATATGTTTGTGTTGCATTGATTGTGGTGTGGAGTAAACATGGCTCCTTGTTGACCAATTGTGTTTTGTTATATAGGTGATTGAAGTGATACGCCATCCTCAAGACAAAGTTGAGTCAAAGTACAATCCTGATGTTGGAATGACCAAAGAAGATGAAGAGCGTTATCAGAAGCTTGTGGCTGAAAATGATGAACTGCAGAAACTCATATCAGCGGTAGGATTTTTTGTGCTGATTTTTAGGTGCATTCGCAAAACTGGGAGAAGCGAATAGTAGCTTCATCATTTCTGTCTGTGTGTCTGTCCATCTGCATGGAACAACTTGGCTCCCACTGGACAGATTTTTGTGAAATTTGATATTTGAATATTTTTTGAAAATCTGTCAAGAAAATTCAAGTTTCTTTAAAATCTGACAAGAATAACGGGTACTTTACGTGAAGGTGGGTGTACATTTATGATACTATCTCGCTCAATTCTTCTTAGAATGAGATGTTTCAGACAAAAGTTGTAGAGAAAATCAAAACACACATTTTATGTTCAATAACTCTTTCTTGAAAACTGTACCATTTACGAGATGTGGAAAAATATGGTAGAGCCAGACAAGCCACAGATGATATAATGTGGCACATGTGCTTTGCATGATCAATAATTGAGGCTACCAACACACACTCAAAATATGTAATACTTATTGTTTTCCATGGCAATAGTGGTTTCACGAATGCACCTCAAGTGTTATGTTTATACGTATGTTGCCTGTATTGTTGCCTCTGGTCAGGGTAATGATATATGGTGCTGATAAGTGTACTGTAGGAAACTGCACAGTCTGATTCTACACATTATTGTTTGCTGAAGTTTTGGTTTTTCCTACAAAGACTGTACATGGTTGTTTTGTCTGGGAAGTCATAGCTGTAACTTTTGCATTTCTTAACACGCATTGTGACTTAAGTTTTTCATGGTCTTTCCCACTGCCTTGAGTCAGATATTAGGATAGTGTCAATGATGTGGCTATGACAACTTTCACAGACTGCCAATTCAGCATTAATTCAAACATTCAGTGCTATATAGTCTGAACTACTGACGTGGCTTTGAAAAGAACCATAAATGTAAATTAACAAAATTGATATGGGCAGGTAGGTAATCAGTATGGCCTGAAAAAGCAGGTTTTGATTCCTGGGAGGGGAAGGGATTTTCTGCTTCACCTTTGACAAATACCAGGCCTGGAAGCCACCAAGCCTATGCATGGGTATCATGAGTTCTTGACCTAGGGGTAAAGTGGCCAGAGGGTGAAAATGACCACTCACTTTCATCAAGTGTCGAAGTTAATGTGTGGAGCTTTCCTACCACTCTTCTGTACATGTTCATGTTATAGTGTTGTGAAACACAAGGTGAACTTCATGATATATGTGACCACTGGAAGATTTCATGCACATGCGGTCCTCATTTGATGCTGCCCCAGATAACATTGTTATGCTTTAATGTTGATGAATGTTATTGACAAGAGTGTCTGTGTACATTGCCCAGGTTTTTATTAACATTGTTGTTGCTGGTGGCTGGTAGGATCATCAATGGCCAGACTCAGCACATATTTTAATTAATTATGGGAAAAAGTTATCTTTTTTTTTATGTTTTATTGGTGTATGGTGTGGTTTCCTGCAGTGTAACCACAATATTAAACGAGGACTTACCGTATTTTGTCATCTGACAAACCTATTAAATTATGATTTTTGTGTTCACCAGTGAGGTGTAGGGCACTGGTTATTAAAGGCCTGCACCTTGTTGACATCATTCATTTCGTACTTTGTCTTACGAAAGGTCCATAGCCTCATCCACAGCAAGCTCTTCACAGAATGCGACCTAGTACTTCCTCTTTCAATTTACAGTATCCTGTTGTTTCCTTAAGCTTACCCAGTAGCTGCTAATGACATCTATCAGTGGCAGTTAAAAATCTCTGTCAACACTTGCTGAAACTGCAGTACTAGCCTTTTGTGATACTTATATTTTCATAAGGTGTGAAATAATGAACATTTTCTTAACTTTTTTTTTTTGTTATGTTTAAATTAATAAAAGGTTCCTATGTAGGGGTGAGTATGCTTGGGAAATGCTGGACAGTAGCAGATTTAAGCACTGTATGGTGTTGATTTTGATGTTCAGCTGTGATACATCTGAATTTATTTCACATGCAAAACATTATATTTATAAATGTTCATTACATGTTTACAGATTACGCATGAATTGAAGATGTCTCTTCATCTGAAGAGAAACATGAAATGGGATTTTAACACTGCAGAACAGATGTTGACTGTTTTTTGTCACAGCATTTCAAATTCATCATTTTCAGTCATTTGACCATTCTATTTTGTTTTTGAAAATGTACTGTTAAATAAACATACAGTCAACTAAAGGAGTAATACAATAGGAAGACTGCAGGGTGCTAGGAGGGAGGGTTATAAAACTACAAATTTTCGAGTGTTTTGGTAAAAGTATGCTCTCATATTAATGTTACTGAGTTTTTAAGTGCATACTGAAGAGTGTCGAATTATGTAGCTGCAGTAATTCCTTCATTCAATGCCATGTAAAACTTACTAGCATCTGCAAGTCTCCTGTAGTTGTTCAGGAGTCCATTTCTGAGAAAGACTGTGATGGTAGGATGGTAATAAGGAGGGGAGGGTAACGGATGGTGGGGGAGACCCAAAACTTTATATGGGCTCTGATCATTGGTGGGGTCATGGTGTTCCTCACATTAACAAAGCTTTTTAGAAATATCCACACTGAATAAGTACTGAATGGAAAACCTAGGGTAAAGAAGTGGCCTGGACTGTCATTTTTGTAAGTTGTAATTGCAGGTATTTTACATGTGAAATTTTTAAATATCTTTAAATGTCTGATATCTTCCTGTTTGTATTAGTTTTTATGTTATTACTTTAACCCTTGAATTTATATCCTTCAATTCCATGTTTTTGGCTTTAAAATCAAATACTGCTGTTAAAGCCAACCTTATTTATCTGGTGTTTCACCACCTTCCTGTACTTCAATAAACAAGGGGAAGGGCAGTCAAATTTTGACCCTGATGAATTATATTCACTTTTATAGAAAGAAGAAAAAATTCGATTGCTCAAAATGCGACTGCAGGAGCGTGATGCTTTGCGAGGAGGTGTAACTGATGGGCGCCTTCCTCCTGGTGCCACTCTACAGCAGGATTCTACTGCCAACACAGGTTTGACTGTTAACAAAGATACTCTTATTGTAGCTGATTTTATAACTGGAGAAGGCACTTCTGATTCAGCATTTTGTGGTGGTATGTCAGTCCATACACGTAGTTCAAGAGCAAGTCAATCTGACTTTGAGTTCTCTGAATCATACCTGTAGGCTACTGGCAAAAATGGTGTAGTTTTGCCCACCTCATAGGACACATGACAGATGAAAGATGAGAGGACGTGGTTGGATGCATGCACCAGTGTAGCAGATGTTTGGAAAAATGTACATTTTTATTAGAGAAGTTTAATGGGGCTGTACTTTAAGTAGAATTTAACTGTGGTCTCTGATGGTGAATTATAACGAAGTGCAACCAACAGGAATTAAATTGTTTTAATTTTTAAAATGAGTCAATTTATATTGCAGTTTTGCTTCATGACTTTTAACCATAGAATAGCAAAAACAACTAATGCTCAGTTATTATGTCTTGTCATGATGGTACCAAAAAGTAGGTTATTCCACAGTCATTAGTTGTGACTTTTGTGTTCTAGAATGAAAGTTGCTTTTGTGCCAACAAATTGCTAAAAAAATTGTCACATATTTGTGCTTAAATTAATATGCATCACTGGGAGTAGTGTATTTTAATCACCTTCCTGTAAATTTCTTTGTCAGTGTGTATCCAGTTGGGCTTTCCTTTTCCAGGTTGCTTTGCTCTAGCACTGGTTGCTGGTATCATAATTTGATACAAATATTAAAATCTGCCACATAAAGAGATGTTTGGTTTTGAAAGAAGAAAGTAATGTATGAATGATCTATATGCATTATTTTTGTATTATTGTTGCTACAACTTGTCTTCTCATATAGCTCTGTGTGTGTGTGTGTTTGTAGTTCGACTTCCTCTTCTGCTGAGCGTTAATATGCACATTACAGCCAAATTTTATGAAAAGCAGTGTAACCACAAGGAAAGCTTGTTTAGAAGGTGGTTGTAAAGGTAATTATTTCAGTGAGCAGGCCAGATATGAAATGTGGTAGGTTTCTTTTTGACCATGATCTCTACTAGATCATGGCCGTATGGCAAGCCGGAACAGGTACACCCCAACTTTCAAACAGATACGTTCTGAACACCTTGTTGTAGGTCAAATTGGACATAAGTTGAAAATATGAAATGAGGTGGAACATACATCCTCCAGCAGGTCAAGGGGATTCAAATTAGTCTTTCTTTCTCCCACTAATGGGCATTGTGATAATGAACACTTTTTGCATATTATTCAAAGTGTAGTTGGAAATGAAATTTTAATGACATTTTCTTAGTGGCTTGAATTGAAATTATCTTGTGGAAATATCGGCCATAATTTCAGTTGGTCATGAGGGAATGGTCATAAGTCAGGGAGTGGCTGTACTGGAAATACGGTAAGTAGTATCATATGCCTGAAGTGTTTACATGAGGTTCTGTCCAGATGGGATTTCATTGTGAAGTACAATTCATTTTCATTAGTCTTCATTGGCAGTTCATATTTTGAGTTGTGTGTACAGGAAAATGTATTGTTCAAAATTGGAGCTAACCTTAAATCTAAGACAATTTTGTGAAACTGAAACTTAAAAATTAGAGGTAAATGAACAGATTGTTCTGTTCAACTGCTATAATGAATTTGTCAATCTTAACTCTCCACTCCTGTTATTATTTACTTACTGGTATCAAAAATTTTACTGTTTTTTGTTATGTATGTGGAATTCACTGTCATAAATATGTTTTGCTTAAATTACTCTGCTGTGCTTACCTGAAAGCTGCATGTGTGTGTAATTAATATTTTGCTTAAATTACCCTGCTCTACTATTTCCAAACTGTCCTCTGCTTGTAAGTTCCTTATATAGTTTCTGTCTTTTAAATGACCTTTATTAAATTTTATTTCTTGATTTCATGACTGCAGTTCTTTAAGTCTATTTTAACTTTTATCATCAGCTAATGTGAAATAATGTTTATTTAAATTTATTTCCATACATCCCATTTAGGTACAAACCATGGAAATGGAAAAGGTCATGTACAATAAGCGTCTTCGGGCCACTTGCAAATTGGAACAACTAATATCAGGTTAAAAAGAATACTTGTCAACAACAGCAATTTCTTACATAAATTAACATTATATAAAAGATATTAAAAGATTGCATATGATAGTATGTGTTAACATTTTGGTTAATTTATCATTATACAGTAAAACCTGGTTAAGGTATCCCCACTTAGAAAGTTTTTACTAACAAGAGGTTGGAATAATTTAGTATCAAAATTTACCTGTATGTTTAACATGTATGTTGCCTTTTAACAAGTGTCCGCTTTAGAAGGATTTCCCAAATCAGAATTGTGAAAATTTCATTATGTAACAAATTGTTCATCCATTTAGTATGTTTTTACATTACAATCTGAAACATTTCTATAGGTGTTTAATTTGTTACCAACATACAGTGATGAAATAGTGCTCTCAGTTTTCAAGCTTCATCTCCAAGGTCGTTTCCAATATGTATCAGAGTTATAAACAAACAGCAACATCACTCTGTGGAAATGTGATTTGAAATTACATCACTTTCTGCCTGCTTTGCCACTATTTCCACATCTGCATTTTGCACAGCTTGGTGCAGCCACATGGCCTGTGTGTAATGTGTATTGTGAATCATAAAAGGGCTAATGGATCAATTTATGACTTTAACTGTTGTACATTAATTTCAATAGCATGAAGTAATGTGTTCAAATTTATATACCTTTTGTGTTCACTTCAAATTGCTTGTGTGTACAGCTTTTATCCTGTAGATTTACTAATTTTAAACACACGATCAGAAAGGCTGTAAATATATTAAAAAGGCTTAATGAGTACATTATAATGCAAATCAAGACAAATTTAATCCCCGACTTGGGCAATTTCGAAAATCAAAGACGATACAAGGAGTCGTTATCGAAATTAAATTCGCACATAATCAGAGTTACATATCGGTGAACATTTTGTTCATTACTTGCAGTTGGATTCAAGCGCACAGAAGCCTCGCTAATATATTTGTTTCATACGTTCGAGGTACACAAAAAAATTAATATTCAATATCCATGTATACTTCAAGTAGTTGCCATTTTGAGTGCCATGGAACTATTGCGTGTGTTTCAAATGAGCAGTGAAGACGTCAGCGTTCTCAAACCCTCTGGTATCCACCCATATTGGCGTAATCTTTGGTGTAGAATGTCGCGGATGCCTAATATCTGAGGTCTTTTCTCGCCGGTCGGGTTAGTGACTGTGTGTAGTTAGACATTTTTTACGGCACAGCACGTGGAGAGTTTGAGGCGACAAGCACATAATAACTGATTTGTATTAGCCATGGCTGATTATTTGATTTGTGGTGGTACTACTTATGTTCCGGAGGACGGATTAACAGGTGCTCAGTTATTTGCTAACGGTGATGGTTTAACGTACAATGATTTCATTATTTTGCCTGGCTTCATTGATTTTACTGCAGATGAAGTGGATCTCACGTCAGCTCTCACAAAACAGATAACTTTGAAAGCTCCGCTTGTTTCATCACCAATGGATACTGTCACTGAATCGGACATGGCCATAGCAATGGCATTGTGTGGAGGTATCGGTATGATACATCACAATTGCACACCAGAATATCAAGCCAACGAAGTGCATAAAGTGAAGAAGTATAAACAGGGCTTCATTCGAGACCCAGTTGTGCTGAGTCCTAAACATACTGTGAGTGACGTGTTTAACGTAAAGAAAGAGCATGGATTCTGTGGAATTCCAGTGACTGATAGTGGGAAACTAGGTGGAAGATTAGTTGGCATTGTTACATCCCGAGATATAGACTTTTTAGATCAGGTAAAAGACAGCTGTCTGAAATTAGACGCTGTAATGACCAAGTTTGAAGATCTGGTAACAGCTTCGTCTAATGTGACGCTTCAAGAAGCTAACAGCATTTTGGAGAAATCAAAGAAAGGGAAACTGCCGATTATTAATGATCGTGAAGAATTAGTAGCACTGATAGCTCGTACAGATCTGCAGAAGTCGCGCAACTACCCAAATGCATCAAAAGATGAGAATAAGCAACTTCTTGTAGGTGCAGCAATAGGTACACGTGAAGAAGACAAACACAGACTTCAGCTGCTTTCACAAGCAGGTGTGGATGTGGTGCTTCTCGATTCATCACAGGGTAACTCAATATATCAGATCAATATGATACGTTACATCAAGCAAACCTATCCAGAATTGCAAGTGATCGGGGGTAATGTTGTGACAGCAGCCCAAGCCAAGAATCTGATTGATGCAGGAGTGGATGGTCTGCGAGTTGGAATGGGAAGTGGCTCGATTTGTATTACTCAAGAGGTCATGGCAGTGGGACGTGCTCAGGGTACAGCAGTGTATCGTGTAGCAGAATATGCACGTCGTTTTGGTGTACCTGTAATTGCAGATGGCGGTATTCAGTCAGTAGGTCATGTGCTTAAAGCACTGTCTTTGGGTGCATCAACAGCGATGATGGGTTCTCTAGTAGCAGGCACATCAGAAGCCCCAGGGGAGTATTTTTTTTGTGATGGTGTTCGGGTGAAGAAGTACCGTGGTATGGGTAGTTTAGAAGCAATGTCTCGCAGAGATGCAAAGGGATCTGCAATGAATCGGTACTTTCATAATGAAAATGACAAAATGAAGGTTGCACAAGGTGTAAGTGGGTCCATTGTAGATAAGGGATCAGTGTTACGATTCTTACCTTATTTACAGTGTGGTTTACGACATGGCTGT
>Ga0123353_10009242_pt1 | contig 13569 bp, 9 predicted proteins | sample TergutLab28metaG_3_FD_92763 | JGI IMG/M metagenome (GOLD analysis project Ga0123353, IMG submission 92763) | Labiotermes labralis P3 segment gut microbial communities from Petit-Saut dam, French Guiana - Lab288 P3 | ecosystem: Host-associated > Arthropoda: Insects > Digestive system > Gut ... | reverse complement strand
TACTTTTAAAAAAAAAAAAAAAAAAACACACACACACACACACACACAATGGGATGTATCATAATAAAACTGATTTAATAATGATTTTTAAATCTTTTACTAAAGACCAAAAAAAAAAAGTTCTAAATGAATACAGAATTTGTAAATGGATAAAATTAATGGGATTGAAGTTAATCTAAGTATTCATTTTTCACTAAAAATTAAAGACAATGGAACCAAGAGAGGAACAAAATTTTGGAATCATGCATGGTCAAGTTACACAACTGTAATCAGGGTTCCAACTATAAGCTGGGGAAACCTGTAATTAATTTGTTAACAAAGGGGTCAGAAAGCTTCTATGGTTTAAGACCTGACTGTTAAATACTGTTTACTTAACATTTATACAGGGCAGTACACTCAGTTTCATGGAATGAAAATGTGTGTGTGTGTATGTGTTTGTGCGCATGTGTGCATGCAAACATGCATGTGCAACAAAGGTACAGCTGTTGGCAGCAGTGCAACATAAATATTAATAATTATACTTTTTAATTACAATACTTACCTTCTCCAGAGAAATTCTCTAGAAGTTTTGCACTTGGCTGTTTCCCCTGCTGAGCCCAGGCAACCAATGCCAAAGCCTTGTATAAGCTGCTACGAGAAAGGGGTCCTTGTTTTGTGTCAATAATCTCCCAAATCTAGGAACAAACAACATTTCACAATAAAGGCAATGTGTCTTTAAAAAAAAAACAGTATGTCATGTGCACCACCAAGAAAAATCTCAACTCAAGATTCTTCAACACACAACACAGTACTGACCAACCATTCTTAAAAATGTTGAACATTACAGGTGTGTTTAATTTGCACCCACAAAATTTCATTTAACACAGTAATAATGGGAGTATTTTTCAAACACACTCAAGAAATGGTTACCAATCCTCAATAGTATTTAATCAATGATATACACATAAAGGTACCATCAACATCATTGGTGAGTGAGCAATAAATCACCTTTGCAGTAGCGCAGATCTATTCAAGCTGGAATGTAGTTTGTGTTAAGTTTTACATCACTACGAAATTAGTAATACAATCTGTACCCTCCTGATACTGAAGTATAAATTTCAACCATTTCAGCAGTCCCAGTCAGATAATCATTCACTGATAAAAAAAATTAATTCGAAGTATACCTCTACACTGTAACTACTACAGAGACGCAAACATCCCACTTTAAATGACGCTGTAACATCACATACATAATCCCCATGTAAACGCTAAAGTTAGAGGCAGTGGTAAACAGCTGGGTGTACCCAGCAATAATGCAACATATTACATACCCGAATTCGACTGTTCAGATTTGAGATATTTCTGAATTCCATGAAAATACTTTTTTGACGACTTACCGAACTTAATGTTTGGGATGGAAGTCCTGATTTGACAAGCAACCTTGTGAACATTTCTTTACTGACAGTACTAGAAGCTGGCGAAATGATATTATAAACTTCACGATAATACGAAGGAACTGAACCTGAAATAGATAAGCATTAAGATTCTGTCACAGCTTCAACTTTATACGTCTTCATGCAATCAAATTATTAACCCTAAACTCATATTTACGAAGTTCCTGTATTGTGTAATCTTTCCGTTATTTAAATACTACGTAAGCATTAACGTTTTCGGAAAGAAATGTAAAATTCTCATTTACGAACGCACCACAACCATCCCTTTTTATCATCAACAAGTACTACATAACACACTACGAAACACACATGAAAATACAGCCCAGTACACCCACCGAAAACAAGATCGGTCGCCATGTTTTGACACCTCACAAAAACAAACGCGCATCGTGTTCTGCTTCCGCTACTCGTAAATCAAACGGGGTGTCAATTTCAATACTGTAATTCTTCGGGATTTCCACAGCCCCGCACCTAAAATGAGAATGTTTATATTAAACAACAGCATTTCCGTTCATTTCATCATAATTGTACAATTATATACGGTGTTCCCCCTATACGTCAATCTTGCGATTCACTGCCCAATATTTATTCGGTAGTTTTTCGCTTTGTTCAGATGGGACACAGAATGAAAAGAACACAATTCGAGAAACCGCATAAGGGCCGTAACGCATATTCCAATGTGTATGATACGTATCACTGAATTCTGATGTATTTATTCACCACTTGCATACACGCTAAACCGCTGCTGGCTCCAGCAACATATAAGTTCAGACACCAGAAGATTTATGTGCTCTCGGACACTACAAATGATCCAAAAGACGAGACTATCGGTAGTCGAAATATAGTCCTCCCCCCTTCTTACGCCTCTTTAGAACTATTGGCATCTACTTCCCATAAGCCGAAAATGACCAGTGGTCTGAAACCTCTACTGCGTTTCCCACTTTTTGGCGCCAAGGTCCTGGAGCGCAAGTGTTTGCACACATTTATAACCTGTCCCCATGCCAAATTTTCTACACATAACAATGACCAGCAGGTCGAGATTAAACTGAAAAATAACTACACAATTCATGCAGTCATGCCATTATTCTACACTTTATACAAATTCAGCTTACGAAATGTTTTTTTAATCCTTTCAACAGTCTAAAAATAAGTTGTAATATCAAAATCTGCCATTTCATCCAATCCTGAGTAGCTACCAACCACACCACATACATTACTCTGGCATGTCACACTAATATTCTCTTCTCCCATTTCCTTAGGCATTTTCCTACAGACTTCCACAACAGTCTACACACTGTCTTTCCCATGTTTGTAATATCTCCACCCCACCACAGCCTCCTTGATTTCATCATCCTTAAAAGGCTACATGATCTGTAAAAATTTGCCATCTACATCACACTTCCTTGGTGCTTCTATCACTATTTACCATTTCACAACTACTTTGAAAATTTTACATCTACTACCATCACCTTAGAACCTCACCCTGCTGTCATATTGATAGCCTAATGTTATAGTAATGAGTGGAGATCATACGTTTCACATACAACAAAATTCCTTTAATCCGAAACACAGGACTGGCCAGGTGCCGAATTATCAAATATTCCAGATTATCAGATGGTACCTATACTGACCACCCTGGTTCATACAGGTAACTTTTGCTACTGCCTCTGTACTAGTGCTGTACAGCTAATAAGTGGAGTATTCCATCTGAACAACTCCTGCTCACTTTGGAAGAGGCCATGGACCTGTCATAAGACAAACTATGGAATGAAACTCCTTCCTCTGGTGGTCTGAGATCCTCAGGGTCCTCTTCCATATCTTCTGGAATCTTTAAAGCTGAAGAAGTTGATGGAGTAGGACACAAGGGGCCACGATATACCACAGCAGTTGAATGTAACAGGCAGCCTGCAAGACCTTTTTGAACATGGCCCTATAATATGTCTGTTTCATTGATGAATCTTTTTTTTTTTACATAAAAAATAAAACTTCCAGTTTTGGGGCTACTCTCCTCTCCTATAGTACTGATTATCAGGATTTCTGACTTTATCAGGTGTCAGATTAAAGGACTTTTGCTGTAGCTATTTTTGGTTTATTTAACAATTCAGACTACATGGCATCAGGAGGTTGGAGGTTTAGAGAATAACACACTGGAGAGAATACGGATGTGGTTGTAGCTTATTTTGAGATAGTATCCTGACATCTGACTGGGTGGATAAGGAAAGCCACAACAAAATTTCCGAGAGGACGCACGTATATGTATAGGCACTAATGCTTTGAAGGACCCTTCTGCCTCCATCTTCAAGTGAGAGGAAGAGTTGTGATGATGGGTGAAGACAGAAATGCATATGTAGGGCACTTGAATGAATACAGACCATCACTGTAACCTAAAGATGGAGGCAATAGTTCCAACTTAAAAAGTGATGAATTTGCACCAAACTATGGTGTCACATAGTGACTTCAGTAAGAACTACAAAACTCATACTGTACATTCTTGATTTCAAACTTTCACCATGTTCTGAACGTTGTATTCTTTCTTTGGGGTAACTCCCCGGCATCTGAATTTTATATGCCACTGTTTCGGAACAATCTGTCTGTTTCATCTTCATAGGCAGTGTAAGCAAGAAGAATGAATAACCGGGATGAGATTGTTCCTCTACTCGGACATTCCCGTCTGTCCCACTCCTTCCAATCAGCTCAGGCTATTTTCAAGCCAAACCTTTTCCCGTATAAATAGCCCAACAATCTCATCCTGGTTATTCTTCCTGCTTACACCACCTATGAAGATGGAAAAGACAGAGTGTTCCGAAATGTCAGCAGATGCCAGAGAATCATCCAAAAGAAATAATACATCATACCGTACATGTTAAATCTGTAGGACTTATCCTCAAAGTACTGCAAGACCACCATTTTGTAATTATGTACTCAAAAGCAATAATCATGTATAGTGTGTAGCTATGTTATGCTCTATATCTATACCAAATCTCACATTTCTAATTCCAATGTTCAGGAAAATTTAGCTTGTGCACTTGATCAAAGTTTGGTACGCTCTGTTCAACAAAAATCAAGCGGCCTGATATTTCGTACGTCCTGCTCAGGCAGTGACGTGACATACAGTTGCCATCATAATTTGAGTCATTTTACTTTCCCCATATTTGTACATTTGTGGCATTTCTGTGTCTTCCATTCATTACAATCAAGCATGCTGCGTGTATATTAACCAAAGACACTAACACATTCGCTTAATTTGAAGTTAAAACAAGAATTAAATGTAATTAATTTTCTGAGACGTGTGGCTTGCTAGCTCTGCTTCCATGGACGGATGTTGCAAAAGGGGGGTTGTTCACCGCACCCAGAGATAGCCAAGCCCCTTAAAGTGTGATGGCAATACACTTTGGAAACAAACTACACTGGTCTGATTCCTAGTGTCAGCACATAATCTTTTCTTTTTGAATGTTTTATACTCACAAACACTCAATTAAATTACGCAGTTTAATTATATGTTTCAAAAGTTGTCTTTGCTCCATTGGCAGGGTAAACTCCAATGACCAGGTGAATGAATGAATGGATAAGTATGGAACACTGGTAAACTGATAGGGATAACTATAGTACTCAGAGAAAAACCTGTCACATTGCTTTTGCTGGTTTTCTGCAAACTTTAAGGTGGCATCTGGCATGGCCAACAGGAATCGCAACACACACCCAACCTTTAGCAATTTACAGTGGCGCAAAAAAGACATATATCCCAACACAATGACCTGAGACAAAGGACATAAAAAATCATGATAACACTCAATCATGTTAGCTCCTTTCCATTCCACAGATAGGAGCAAGAATAAAATATCAAAATAAATAAATTATACTACTTTCACCTTCCACCTTGAAGCAGTCCATAGTTGATCAGATTTTTGGTTGCAAAATAAAACATGCCATTTTCTAGTAACTCCCCATCCCAGTCCTGGCGTCTTGGACGTCTCTTAGGGTTAAAGTTTAATGGTTCAACTCCACCATCTGAAAGTAACGTTTAATATAAATGTACACACTAACAAACGCCCTGCCACAAGCATACAACCATGAATTTTCCACTTAAACAAATCATTCATATATATTCTTTTAACCCTTTAAATGCCAAGTTAAATCCCATCTGCCATTTGCTAGCATTATTAGGAGCTCACTCTATTCTCCACATTAGCAGAATAAGGGTTAAATTACAATTTTGAATTACGAGTAAAGCTAATACCCTTAAATCATTACACATATGTATTTTTTTACACAGTCTCCTTTGTAAAACAAATTAAATCCTGGAGTACATAACGAGGAGTAGCCCATTATTTTATGATATGTTTGTATTACACCACATATGACACATGTTATATAATATAATGATATCATATATTATATTATATACACACACACACATATAGCATATTCCTCACATACATAATCATTCATTGCTGTTTTTAAACATAAAGTCAACAGACAACAGTGTTGTATTCCTCTCTTTATCATTCCATTGACAGTCTTGTCATTCATTCTCTCCCAACTCTCATCTTGCTTTACATTCATCCCCCCAGCTGTTCTGTTCTTTGATCTCTCAAATGCTCATAGAGGATCTTCGTTTTAATACTCACAAACGAACATTTTAATGTTCTCACATTCTACTAACATAACACATGACTGTACTGCTGTATGCTTTGCCTGTATTACTGAACATTTACATTACTGAAGAAAAAGATGAATGCATGTGCAACAGCATTAACCTGCTGGAAAGGAAAAGTGAAGGAAAAATTTTAAGAAAATTACTGAAAACCATACCTGGCAGTTCTTTCCACCGCAATTTGTAGTCTCGTGTCACAGAAAATACAGAGTCATAACCGCCATCCATCATCTTGCTGTAAGCTTCGGCAAGGAATGAAGCTTTTAGAAAAGGTGATGTGCACTGTATTAAAGCAACAACATCAACCTCTGCAAAAGAGATCACATATTTGTAATTCCACAAAAATTACAACATACAAAAATGCTGTGGTTGCCATGTGCATAAACAATATCTAATACTTACAGCAGTCTGCCAAAATTTCTACTTTTAAACATCTTATGTGAATTCCTTCTTCCGTCCTTACCTTTTCTGATCACTTACTTACTTTTCCACACTGCTACTTCACTACCAGTTTCTACTATTTCATCAATGCATACAGAAATTAAAGAGGAAAAGTTTTCTCTGCATGCATCACGTAATGAAGAAATTAGGGAGTGGCAATACCGCTTTGCACTTTCTTAAACTCAGTACTAGATAAAAATGAACTGTATCATGCTCCAACCACTTTACCCTGGCATACACCCCAAGTACTGATTGTACAGCAAGCTGTGTACTCCCCAAAGACAGTCTACACATGAAGACAAAGAGACATATCAGCTGTGGAAAAACTGTGGGGGCACAGCATAAGGTAGAGGAGAGAATCATGTAGTAAGAATGGCATATATGATCTCACAACATGTTTTTCATTTTCAGTACCAAGCAGCATATACGTTACTAAGGACAAACAGGTTTAGAGTTGCTGATTAATGTTTAATAAAGTTTAGTACAACTTTCCATTCTCCTCATTCCTCTGCACACAACGGCCACACAAATCCTCTATACACTAGTGCAGTCCACAGTAACAGCTACAAACCATGGTGAAAGGAACAGAATTCCTGCACTCCCACTACTGTTGGGGCAGTATCCATGGCACTTTCTGAAGACCGCCAGTGAACCTCAGCACCTGACATACTTGCTTCTTTTGCAATATAAGCACTATCAGTTGACACCCAGATGGATGAAAATCCTGTAATAAATCACCTTAGGATACACACACTGCTGAAATACTTGTTACAGAAAATCAAGGGAAATGTAAGCATAACATACGTACTGCCAAATTCATGTATGGCCATTAGGGAACGTTTAAGCAATGTGGTTCCGTTTATTTTGGCCAAATTTTTCTGAGGGATGCCTTTACTACCACCTCTTGCTAGAATCAAAGCAGCGACATGTTGCTCCTTGAATGTGTCAAAATGACTGCAGCCATGGCTCATTTTATGGTTTACAGTCCTAATGAAACAAAACACAAAGTTTGTAAGTTTTCAAGTTATCTGGGATGCTACACCATGTCGACTGGTTAAGTCACCGGCGTTACAGAAGACCGCCGTCCCCTTCAGAGTCACTCAATCCACTGTGGCACATGCTTCTTGGACTGCTTAACCCTGAAAACAAGGGGCTGGGGCACTACTTTCCCCATAAACATCGGTATTTACCAGCTGACAAAGGGTAATGGCCCAGAAGACTTATCTTCAAAGCACCGCTGTGACAACCCCAATTCACGCATGTGTATATATATATATATATACACACACACACATATATATATATATATATACACACACACACACACACATATATATATATATATGTGTGTGTGTGTGTGTGTGTGTGTGTGTGTGTGTGTTTGTAGCATTCAGTTCTTTAGCAATTTTAATCTTAGCACATGAGAAACAAGCTGTAGCCAATTGTGGTTACATTATGCCCGTAAGTGCGTGGTTGCTTCGGAACACTAACCCATTTTCATATACATTGTTATTTCTACTGATGTCAATCAAATTGTTGGAGGCGCACGGGAAAGTCACTTGGAAATATGCACACAGTATGCACAAAGTAGTGAACATTGTCCACACTTGCTCTCTGGGGGAAACGAACTCACACACGGCACCCACAAACAAGTCTACTCATTCTAACAAACAAAGGCTTGCGTGCATTTGACACAACCTAAGTACTGAAACAAAACGGATAATGTGTGATGCAAGAAGTAATATTCGCAAGTATCATTATGTCTCGAGCACCAGACGGTTTAACGATGTCTTTGTGCACGCAACGAACGAATATGGAAAGTGAAGGCATAGCTCCACTCATTCTGAACTTCGGCACTTTGTCTCAAATATAAGGAAAAAAAACTCGTGCCCTTGTCGAGAATCGAACCACCCTTCCTCCAAAGCTCTAACGTTCAGCCATTACTGTATTCACGGCGTATATGATCTGTGGTATTCACAACCACAGTTTATGCATCCTTTCGGACGAGGATCTATTGTGGTTCGGTAGTTTGGAATTTTAGCGGCGTTTGGCGCGCAGAGCTCCACCACAACGATTCCACGTCATCCGTGGTAATTTGCACACCACAAACTGACATGTTACGGGCAGCGACTTGACTGAGGTGAGCAAGCTAAGCCTAGCCAAAGTGTTAACTGGGGGGCGAAGACTTGCGCTTTAGTCGCCGTACCCCTGTCTCTTAGCCATTCCTGCGTTTGACCGCATTGCTAGGCTAAGTAACAGACACCTAAACTCGAACAGGGGAATAAGCTTACGCTAACGATTTTGAAGTCAGGCTGAGGGCCTTGACTGATAGGCCTAGGGCCTCGGTTGCCCTATGGAAGTATTAAACTTTGGTTGATTCGCTGTCTGGATTCCGAGCCCAGACTCGCTATGTCGCATACTAGAGTTATGTGACGTTTGTCAGGCGCTTAGGTGAAGCCGCCGCGCCTCGAGGAGAGGAGAGTGGGCCGTGCCCGACTTTGCATCGAATACCCTGCCATTTGTCATATAACTGAGGAAAATTACGGAAAACCTCAGAGTAGCCGAAGGGCGCTCGGCTGATCAGCACCAAACGCAATTCGTTCAATTCGACTTGACCGTCGCAGGCGATGGCCCCGACTGGCCTGCTGTCTCCCGCCGCCCTTGGCCTTCGCGTCAGGCGACGGGGTCAGCCCTAGGTCAGCTTAAGTATCTGCCGAGTTGCCGTACTAGGGTTTTCCCCACATCAGCCAACTTTGAGTCAAAGCTCTCGGCCAGGGCTCTGATGTGGTCGGCAAACAGCGGAACGCCCAGATCGTCCTGTATCTGTCTGTTACTTACGTACCAGGGGCACCAGCAGCGAGGCGAAGACACTTGGATTGTAACACCTGTAACCTCCAGACATGAGAGCGGGCAGCGGATCTCTACGCAGGGCATGCATAGTTCATCAGGGGCTGGATACACTGCTTATATAGCAGGACTCCGTTCCTGACGGATTGATCACTCTTCCTATTCACGAGGGGGCCCAGCATACCCATTATTTGAGCAGTCCTCTTCATGACCTGGTCAATGTGAGACGACCAGGTGATTCGTGTATCTAGGATCACCCCCGGATAAAGAGTTGTTTCGACACATTCGATTGGTTCCTCCAAGAGTGTTACTGGTCGGGGCTGGATGAAGCGCCGTCCGGCATGCGCAAAGATTATCGCGGTGCTCTTAGAGACATTAATGACGATTCTCAATTCACTCTACCACCGTTGAAGGTCGTTGAGGTATTACTCCAGGTAGCTGTAAAGCAACGTCGGCTTGCGTGACGTAGCTATGATGGCCGTGTCGTCCGCGTAGAGAATCAACTCGACGAGGTGAGAGGGTGGGGGAATATCGTTGACATACAGACTGAAGAGGACAGAGGAGATCAATTCCCCCTGATCTACCCCAGCCCGCATGCCTCGACTAGATGACGTTGCCTTCTGGAAGGACGCTTCGAACGTCCGATCCCTGAGGTAGGATGAGATTGTATTGGCGGGAATTTGAGGAACGTTCGCTTGTAGAGGAGGCCATCAATCCAGACGGTATCGAAGGCTTTGGCCACGTCGAAGAAGACAGCGCCGGTGAGCCTCTAGTCTCTTAAATTACTGGTTATGCTTTCAACGAGGCAGGCCAGCTGCAACGACGTGCTATATCCGGGTCTGAACCCGAACTACTCGTCTCGCATCAGTCCGCGTTCGTTTACTACATGTAAGATCCTAGCTAGTAGGATCTTTACACATAATTTACCAATCGTGTCCAAGAGACTTATGGATCGATAGGAAGAGGACAGTGCTGGATCCTTCCCCGGTTAAAGGAAATAGATCAACCGAGCGTGCTTCCACGTTTGGGGATGTGGTGGTTTCGGAGAACCGCGTTGAAGATACGGGCGAGGAGGGAAACCGCTCGTTTTGGAAGACGCTTCAATGCCCTATTCGGTATACCGTTCGGGCCCGGAGCCTTACTGACCTTGAGACATCTGATGGCTGCGTGAACCTCGTTAGGGTTGGTTAACTGGGGTTCGCCGGTTGGGCTTAAGAAGTAAGACTTCAGCGCAACGTCAACCGTCTGAATAACTGCCGGGACCTGAACCCAGAAAAAGGATATAAGATCGAGAAACCATAATCTCCCTCCAGCAAAGAATATGGAAGCGTCATCGGTGAATTCGAACATTGAAACCTGTCTTGGAACCATACGTATATGCTTGTTTAGGATTTCCTTGACTATGGAACACTGATGATGACAGATCATATGTGACTAGATAGGGTGGCCAACAGAGATTGTACTGTCATCTGATTGTGATCACATAGTATTAATCATAAGGGAACACGTGACATCAACAAAACAGGATAATGCACGAACTTTACCATGAAAGCCAACTGTGCCTGCATCTACACACCAAGGTTTCGGAAAACCAGGGAGACGACCCAACCTATGCCATTAATTCACACACCACACAGCACTAGGACGGAGTTTAGAATCCTGGCCGGAAGATAGCCGCCAGCGCAAAAGACAATTGAGACCGCACCATATCCGTGAGTTGGGATGGAGGTGTGACGTAATACAAGTGACGAAATAGGAGGCGACACGTACCCGAGGCAGATGATGCCATTGGATGGCGAGGACCACAGTCGTGGGATCACATGGCGCGGGCAGAGGAACAAGGCACATCACATAGGGTCCAGTCGGTTTAGCAGCATGGTTTCCCTGCAGAACATTTCCCAATCAGCGACGGTACTTGAACTGAGGCAATATTCTCGTTTGATACGGCGGGCAGGTTCGCAGCGCACGATGTCATACGGGAGGAGTACAACCTCGCGGAAGGTGAGATTACTCCGCTGGAACCATGAGCCGTGCTTTATGGACCCGAACTCCGAACACTTGACTCCAGCAACCTTCTTTCGACATCGCCACCTAAATGTTTCAGGAATACTAGGTTCTGCGGACCACGTCATTTCTCGATTACAGGTGTTGCACAGCACCTCACTCCAAATCAGGGCCACGTCCTTAAGAAACTGCATAGCGATGCCATAGTCGCAGAAAAGGTACGCGAGAAAATCCCTATTCGGACCACCGTCTTCCCGCAGCATCCGGCGTCCAAACGAAAACTTCGGAACGAACGCCATCTCCTGCATGCGTTTCTCGTAATCGTCAAGGATTTGACGTAGTTTTCCCACAATTTTCCACAGAAAAAGGAGAGGAAGGCAACTGCACACGACTATTTCGGCGTGAAGAATGGTGGTACAGGAAGTTTGTAGAATTGTAGGTGGAACATAACAAACGCGGGGAAAAGGTAAACGGAAGACATGTTTAAGATGGAAAATCTGAAGAACCCAGAAAAACGAAACGTGGGTTAGTAATGCATTTTAATTACGCACACAGCCTAAAACCTACCCTAATCTAACCTGTAATCATTGAGATAAGAAATGAAATGGAAATATACGAATAGCTTAAAACCTAATCTAATCTTCGTCCTTCTCAAAAAGTGGTACTGGGTTGGGTGGGGGTGTGACCTAACCGAATAAATACGCGGTGAAAATGTAAACGGAATACATGGAGAAAAATGAATACCTGAAGAACCAAAAGAAACGAAAAGTAAGTTAATAATGCATTTTAATTACACACATAGCCTAAAACCTAACCTTTAATGAATGAGATAAGAAATGAATTTGAATTTTATTAATGGCTTAAAATCTAACCTTACGTCTTCGTCAGTCTGGAAAAGTGGTATTGCGTTTGGAGGGTGATGTGACGTATGGAAATGACGCAATAGCAGACGACACGTACCGATGACCGCAGCGCCACACATGTTGGGCAGCGGCTTTAGCGACTACTAGAGTCCAGGATTCTAAACCCTAGCCAGTACAACCATTGTAACCTATCACTTGCATGCATTTGACATACTCGAATAATCAAACAAATCTAATAATGCAAGGTGCGTGTGGATGTGCTCTGGGCGATGTGGAGATGAATAAATGCGCAGACTAACGTGTGTGGCGCTGCGAAGAACTGTGGATATTAAAGGCATAGCTCCATTCATTCCGAAATTGGGCACTATTTCGCACAAGTCTTGCCCTACCCATAGCAACCACCAATGTTTGCCAATTTTTCGGGTACTCAGATCAAAGAGATTGGCGGGATATGTAGCACGTATCGGGAGAGGGCGTGCATTAGAACTTCGGTTGAGAAATCTGACGTAGAGACCTCTTGGAAGATCCAGGCGTAGGTTTGAGGATAATATTAAGATGTCATATGCAATATTGTAATATTTTCATACAGATTTTAATTTTATATTAATCTTAAATTTGGACATAACACTATATTACAGACCATTTAAATGATTGCATGAATGCTGTTATATTCTAGCATTGCATTGTCTCGCTGTTGGATAGACAATACTGGCCAGTATTTTGACACGGAGCAATCGAGAGTTGTCTTCGTAAGAAGCTATGTTCTATCCTTTTACCATGCACAATATACAATATAGAATATGTATATTTTTATGACGAGGTCCCTATCCAGTGCAATTGTGGAAATGGATCGATCACTCAAAGAAATAACCTCTATTAATGATACTTCATTTCCTGCTTGAATTATAATGGTAACTTTGTGGATTGAATTTTTATATATAGCGTCTGATATAGTACTTACAAGCTTAATTACTCCATTGTGCAGGGTCCTTCTTGAGAAGCTAATTGGTTTGCAGCTAGTCAAGAAATTCCCCGCATTTCACGGAACCCGAAGCCTCATTACCTCACTTACAAGCGTCCGGCACCTATCTCTATCCTAGGCCCGCCCAATCCAGTCCATATACCCACATCCTAACTCCTGGAGATCCATCCTAATATTATCCACCCATCTACGGCTAGGCCTCCCCAGTGGTCTCTTTCCCTCCGGCTTCCCCACCAAGATCCTATACAACCTCTCTCCTCACCCATACGCGCCACATGCCCAGCCCATCTCATTCCTCTCGATTTTATCACCCGCACAATATTGGGTGAGGAGTACAAATCATTT
>Ga0123353_10009241_pt1 | contig 13570 bp, 9 predicted proteins | sample TergutLab28metaG_3_FD_92763 | JGI IMG/M metagenome (GOLD analysis project Ga0123353, IMG submission 92763) | Labiotermes labralis P3 segment gut microbial communities from Petit-Saut dam, French Guiana - Lab288 P3 | ecosystem: Host-associated > Arthropoda: Insects > Digestive system > Gut ... | reverse complement strand
TAGAAAATATTTCCCTGTAAAATTAAATATAATTCCTAAGCAAGTGTGCTACTTTTATTGCATAATTTACTATGAAGTTTATTATACTTACTTAAATTTTGCAGCAATTCTCTTATACCCAGTTCTGTGATCTAATTTTCGGGGCGCTAAACTCACCCGCACTTTCAAACTGTCATTGTGGCTGCATTTTTCAGATCTCTACTGCAATAGACACTAATATTATCCCTAAAATTCATGTACTGAGCTTTTTCTTTGTGCTAAGAGTAGATTTAAGCCAATAACCGGTTACACTAACAAGCACCATGTGTTCATGCAAAAATTCTTACTTTACTTTGAAGGGTCTGAAGTGACACTCAGTTCACTCATAGAAAGTTTACAAGAACCGTTGTACAAAATGAGACAAAAATCACTGTCCGACCAGAAAATAAATAATGAAACAACCTCATTCTTAGTATGAGGTCCTACGTGTCTTTGTGTCACGTACAAGGCCAGTTCCCCCCTGTTGTATCTTAAGTAAGAGAAATGTGTTCTTATTAATGTACTGGGCCGGTCTTAGTGTAGTCATCGTCTAAGGCGACTTTTGGCTCACTCTTTTCTGGACTTTTATGAATTGCCGACTGATGGAAGCAACTTCCCCGGGATAACAAAATGTTAAAATCAGTTGTTCATTTTATAAGCTACGTGAAAGACAAACACGCATTCACACGTAGGCCGACGGATGTCATATAATAGTAGACAGAAAAACAGATAGCGAATATCAGCCAGAAACCTAAGTTAGAATTTGATAAATTACAATTGGAAATATACTACATAGCTTCCAACAAACTTAAAAGATTCTTCTCGGTGATAACGTAAGATATTATACAAAGTTTCACGTAGTCTGAATACGTATATATATATATACATATGCGAGTGTTACAAGTAGACTGAAGAATAAAAAAACCAAGTAGATGCCACTTGATATTTTATTTACTTCTTATAGGTTCAACATGTTTCAAGCTTTATTATGCCCATCATCAGGAGCTTGTTTACCACATTGGTCGTGTCGTTCTTTGATTGTTGTATGTTGGAGGTGAGGTGCTGTTAGGCTCAAGCACAACTTGTGCTTGAGCCTGCAACCAGGACGCTACTCCAGCCTAACTGCACCTCACCTCGAACATACAATAATCCAAGAACGACACGACCAATGTGGTTAACAACATCATAGTCGCGAGCTCCTGATGATGGGCATAGTAAAGCTTGAAACATGTTGAGCCTATAAGAAGTACAATAAAATATCAAGTGGCATCTAGTTGGTTTTTTTTATTCTTCAGTTATCACAATGATACACGATCCAATAAACATCAGATTTACAAGCAGACATTTAAATGTGTTATTTGAAAAGAATTTCAACTGCTGAGCTTCTATAGTATCGGGGATAAATGAATGAACAAATTTGGAGATTTTATGGCGTGATATTGACAGGAGAAAATTAAATGAAGAAAATTCAGTCCCAGTGCCACTCAGTTTCTTACAAATCCCACGTGGACTGGCCAGAAATTGAACACGGACCTCTACGTGAAAGGCCGGCGATAAAAGCGTTGTGTATTTGTAAAACAAAGACTTTTTGGTTCCTGCCTACGTGTGTTTCGTGGTTATACTGAATCACGTGATTTATAGACGCCAGATTTATACCTGGCTCGAGTATACAATTACTTGGGAAGCACTTCTTACGTGCGACGTTTGTACGGCCAATGTAGACTCCTCACACTTTGTTTTGCAACCTTGCGAGTATAAATCATGCTTCTGTTGCAAAACCGTAAGTTAAATGAGAATAAATGGCTAATTATAAAAGTTCATGTATGAATCTACCCATGTTTTGAAATAGTACTATGGCCTAAACAGGCTAAGATTATCGGCGAACACACAACATACAAGCTACACTAAAAAGGAAAATTTTAAAAATAGCAGCTGCAATAACCAGGCACCCATTACACACAAGCAGTGTACTAAAAATCATTTACTTTTAACAGTTCTGTCTTAACTCAATGACTGGTTATGCACTACGTTTTTTGCGCCACATAGACTGTAGTCACTGTACCTGCCGTATTATGGCGTATGTCCAACGCTTCTTGTCCTTCTTTTTGTTTTCAGATGGCACTAAAAGCCAGAGCCTGTTAATGACCAGCGAGTCACAGAGACCACAACAAATAAATTTATTGAACTGAAACCAAAACGTCTAACATGTGCGTTTCTTGCAGATACATGAATAAGAGACGTTTATTTATATGAATAGATGATAAAAGTGAATGTCGTTCTGAGTAGACAAAAATTTTCAGAGAAACATTCTAACCGCACGACAGTGCAGTAAAATGGGTGTTTTCGGAAGAACGAAGCTTTGGGTTTCGTGGTTTATTTAACGACAACCAGCCAACTACGTAGTTTAAATAACGTCGAATGGCTGTCCGAGTATTTTACCCAGACATTTGAAATGGCAAACCGACTTTGAAAAGCAATACAACTATTTATATTTTTACGTCATAACGTAGACAGAAAAAATATAAAATTTAATTTTTCTGAAATCAGACTCATTATAACTGCTTCTTAAAATCATTTCCACAGCAACGCTGTCCTGCATCCGGTAATTTAGAATTCACAGCTTACATACAACCAAATTTGTCAGCATAACATTTGGTATATTAAAGAAAATTAAGAAATTTGTAACCGTCGTTAGTGCTAGCAAATCTTACAACAGAAGGAAATTGGTATCCACTAATTTGGAGGCAAGTGTAGCCCTAGTTTTTGTTGATTCAAGCTTCATGATCACACAGACAAGAGTCCCGGATCAGCTCCATCGTTAAGGAAGGTGAGTTGCTGGTTTTTGGGAGGTCCGCGCCTTCTCCTCTACAGTTTTCACACCTCTGCCGAACATTCCCGCAGCAGTAGCAACTGCCAAGTCATTCGGTGGCGGTGTCTCGACCGGCTCGTCCAGTTAACAAATTTGTGGGCTTCACTTATGTGTTATTTGGTGAAATAAAGACAAGACGGACACGGTTTGAAGTTGCAAAATACTGTTTAACTATATCAAGGTTGATGATGATGATGATGATAATGATGATAACTGAATCTGGTTAGTTACTGTCAGTTTATTCAATTAACAAACTTATTTTAGCACAAAACCTGTTTAATTTATCCTTGTTAATTATTAAAATTGGCTACGGGCTGGACGGTTCGGGGATCGAATCCCGGTGGGGGCGAGATTTTTCCGTACCTGTACAGACCGGCCCTGGGGCTCACCCAGCCACCTGTACAATAGGTACCGGTTATTTCCTGGGGGTAAAGAGCGGCCGAGGCGTGACGCTGACCCCTCATTCCCTTCTAGTGCCGTGGTCAAGAAAGAGTAGAGCTATACCTCTACTCCCCCTATGGGCAGTACGGCCTGTACAGAGCCTCAGAGCCTCTACAAGGGTGCACTTTACCTTTTTTTAATTATTAAAATAGGAAGTTGGATCAAGCTGTAATGCTTCTGACTTTTGCCCAGTTCGAATATCGTTGGGATCACGGACTACCGTGATGGAAGTCATGTCGGCGTTTTACCTAAGACCTTTCATAAAAAATGTTGGCTTAAACACCGTAACCCAGACTTCTAATACAATATCTCCAGTACCATATTAACCTTTTAAAGCCTAACGGTTTTTTACGTACCACCAGGTTTAACATTAACAAATTCTACATGGTGCTCGCTTTGTATTTAGTGTTTTGTACGGATCTAAGATTAGCGACCTTTGCTGTACACATAATTGACTGGTTTTTATAACCGTGGTGGGAAGTGTTTACAGCGCGGTACGGACTGATCCCTTATATAAAACAGATTAGGTTTCGTCTTTAAAAGGTTAAGCATCACTCGTTATTTCGATCGTGTTCAAATCGAGTTCAACAAAACAAATAAGCAAACATGTTTCATAACTTTACAATTAGAGAGAATGTATAAGGAAGGGACATGTTTTCTCTTTAGAGTATTAGAGAAACAGCCCTTAGAGGTACCTCATGCACACACCTAATGAAAATGAAACTACTTTTAGAAATACCTCTTTCCTTTTCATAGAGTACGATGTTTTTCCTAGTAAACGCGCTGTTCTGTGGATAGTCATATTTGCATTTTCCTTATAAAATTTGTGGCAGATATGTTATTTTCTTGTTGTCAATTTTAGGAAGATGTCAATATATTTACCTCACAATTTATGTAATACGAAAATTAGTGAAAGTTAAATTGGGAAGGTTTTGGAAGTAATGGTTTATATTCTAATGGATGGAAAGACGGTTTCAGTAGTTGCCTGGAAAAATCAAGAAAACCACGATAAAATCTTAGGATAAATTGTGTCTCAGCGACGCCTCTTACGTAGAAGTCTAGAACGTTAGAAGTATTTTATGAGTGATTTGTCTATGATCACAATTCAAACAATGGTATTACTTATGTCTCCATATCCAACATATTATTCTGCATTTTAATCTTCTTCTTCTGTCCGACTTTCTCAACTTGTGTCTTTAAAGTTTTTTTTCTCTCACAATAAAGTAATTTAGACGCAAGAATTTGGCATGTCCGCTATTGCTTCTATTACATCCTGCTTGTACAAATTTCAATTATGCTCTAGAATATATTGAATGGGCGATAATGTATTGTGCAATATGCTGAATAATACAGTGAACAAATTGATGAAACTGATAATGGAGGCAACAAAGGCCAAACTTCCTTCGCGTGTGGAATGTTACACTTTGTGCGATTTAATTATGATAAACGCGAATGGGCCTTTAGTACAATACTGGCTGACGCTCAGGTTTGTTGACAAAGAATAACTGTGAGGCAAAAACAACAGACAGCACAATATCAGCCTGAAAAACTTCTGCCAAAAGACACAGAGGGAACTACTCAATTATTATACCAACTACTGCATATATATAAAATTTACACATTAAAATATTAAAACGCTCCGACATGTTTCGGTCCTAGGACCTTCATCAGGGAGCCATATCGTCCTTGCTAAAGTCACACTATAAAAAGTCACATTAATTTCGCTTTACCATTTGGGTATTGTGGCAGCATGCCGTGTTGAGTAATGTTATGTTGCGAAGAGTGCCCTGCTACGGATGTGCATTCTGTGCTTCGTTGCGTTGCAACGAAGCACCTAACACTTACCAACGAATCTAGATCTTGATACAACTTCCGTAGGAAAATATGTCTATAAGGTAAAAAAACCGTGGATTAAATCTAAAATTTAATAACTTATTATTATTTTACACAGAAATAGTGATTTAAATAATTTTAATTAATAATACAACTTTTTAAAACGGAGTTGTATGTGGTTCCGATAAGCATTACATCAAGTATCAACATGAAATTATATACAAATCCTATTTTTAATGTAAAGAATAAGACATAATTTTATTATGAATTTGTCGAGCAAATTCAGATTACATTAAAATCTGACAAGAATATAAAATGTTATACACGAAGACCTATATATATATATATATATATATATATATATGATAATCTCTTTGAATGCTGTTTACAATAAAAAGATATTGTTTCAGACACAAGTTGTAGACTAAATCATAATATATATATATATATTGTGTTCAATAATTTTGTCCGCGAAAACCGTTCCGTGTATGAGATAATGTAGAAAACTATGGCAGAACCATAAAAGATGTAAATTTCATACCGACTAAATAACTCACTCATAATACTTAATAATTACTGCTTAATATTTAATTAATTTCGCCCGATCTCGTAAAATGTTTTTAGGCAACACCGACAAAAATTGAGAAACAGCGCAACTCCTTACCTGTCCTTAAGATCTGCTTAGCAAATTTTACACCTAAAAAGTCCATGAGCAAAGGAAAATTCTTTTGTTTCAATGTAGCATCTTGCACTTTATTTGAAGATCCAAGTGGGTTTTATTGTTACCGGCGATATAAATTTGCTATAGAAACATTGTTGTGCAACACTCAACTTCTGCTACTTTATATGTACATTGCCTACCTTTCTAATACTGTTTTCCTACTTCAACGGTTGGTATTCCCGACACTCACAATTATCTTCATCTCAACCAGCATGTGATCACGTTTTTAGGTGCGTTCGCAAAATTTCGGGAAGCTGTTGCTGGCTTTGTCATGTCTGTCCGTCCGTCCTCATGAAACATCTCGGCTCCCACTGGAAGGTTTCATGAAACTTGGTGTTTGATAATTGTTCTAAAATACCCACAGAAAATTCTGTTTCCATTAAAATATGATGAGATAACGGATAGTTTACCTGAAAACCAATACACATATTTGATCACCTCTTGCTCAGTTCTTCTTAAAATGAGAAAAGTGTCAGACAAATTTTGTAGAGACAATCAAAACACAAATTTTATATTTTTATTGTTACACCGTGCATGTTGTCAAGTCACTCAATTATTACACCAACCACTGCACATATATAAAATTTATAAAATTTACACATTAAAAGCGTTTTTAATGTTTTAATGTGCAAATTTTATAAATTTTCTGTATGTGCGGTGGTTGGTGTAATAATTGAGTAACCAATTTTATGTTCAATAATATATTTTTTTTGTTAGTGTTGTTTATGAGATAATGTGGAAAAATAAGGTACAGCCATGCAGGCCACAGATGACAAAATAATAAGACACATGCGTCTTGCATGCTGGATACCTAAGGCTACGAACATCCACTCAGAATATGTAATACTTATTGCTTTGTACTGCAAAAAATGGTTGCGCGAACGCGCTTTAACGTTCGTTAAACGTTCAGTACTTTCCTTGTCTTGTTTTATCTGAAACTGCTACATGCCCAGATATTCTTAAGCCGCTTCCCTTAATTACCCTAACAACTGGAAAAACGTATGTGGCACCCTTTGTTTAGTTAAGTACGATATATAAGCCCTGTATTATTACGTGCTTTCTAAAATAAGTAATATGCTTAACAATCCCCAATGTTTTGACTAAATTTCATCATCATATTAGACGGGAACGAGAGACCCATAAATAGGACCCGAAACATGATTTCATCATGCAAATAAAGGTAAAGGCTTCCCCGCAACATGCTATGAAGTCAAAGTGGGGGTACAGAAGTATAGCTCTACTCATTTTTAACCTCGGCCCTAGATGGGAGTGGGTGGCTAACACAACGCCTCGGCCACTTGATCCCCAACAGAGAGCCCGGTGACCATTGTACAGGAAGCTGTGAGGTTCCCAGGCTGTTTCGGTCGGGTGTGGGAGAGACAAACTCTCTTGCCTCCAACGGGATTCGAACCCAGACCCTTCCAGCCCGTAGCGCGTTGGAAATATTACTCTTGAAATAACATAAAACTATATATGAAATAATATTTATTTTGGTGCTGTATGCCACAAATAATTTCTTCGGTATTATGTCAGCAAAACCTTGATGACAGCAGAGACATCTGCTCTAAGATTTTGAAACTAAAAGCTATATACTTAGCATTTCGTTCGAGTTTCATACGCTCCGTTTTCCTCGCACTCCTTATCGCGATTACCTTAACAGTTATCAGAAGCAGAATACAAATTATAAAAATCTGCATTTTATAATATTCTAGAATACATCGGCAAAAAAGGAAGTGTCCCTCTTATCTATATCACACAGCGGCAGTAGCCGAATTTACGTTTTTCGTTTTACGAAGGTAAAAGAAAAGGAAGGACTAGGGTTATGTGGGAAACACAGAAAAAAACCGCAAGGAATTAAAACGGAAGATAATGAGATTCAGGCCGGGGGCACGGAAGTTTTGTGCGCCCAGGTTACTCCTCTGTGGATAAGAGGAAGTAGCCATACGGAGCTATAAACTTGTGAGCTACTGTAACCAGCAGGCTAACAAATGATGAATGTTCTTTAGAATACTGGCTTCTCAACTTTTTCCGTTAACTTCTCGCAATTTATTAAGAACGAACGACAAAGGTTCAATGACCAGGAATACAAGAATTTTTTACGCATCCCGATATTTCACACCATTAGGCCTATTAACATTACAAAGACAGGAATGGTTAATAAAGTCGTTGTTGAATACATCTGAACAGTAAACAGTATGTGATCAGTTAAGAAGGTAAATTTGAAATTTCCGTGTATCTTCCTGTTACAAATTAAGTTGTTAAGTCCACAGTTAAAGACATCGTATAGATTTGTTTCTCGAGATTACGCGTGCCTCAGGAATTGTACATACATGCATATATACCTACCTACATGCATACATGCATAAATATCTATACATATATTTATACATATACCTACATACATACATACTTACGTACATAAGTACATACACACATACATACATACATACTTACATACATAAGTATATATATATGAGAAAAAAATTCGTCATCAGATCTCCGTATGCGATTCGTTGTTATGAAGTATCATAAACATACACCGAGAGTACTTAATTTTAGAAATACACGTTAAATCAATTTGCTCAAGGCATGAAATTATCAAAACGAGGACGACTCCTAGATACAACAGTACATGTCGCGTTTAAAGACTGCGGCTGGTTCAGTCGTGGAATCCAATTAGCTTTTGTATTACGCCGGTAAGAGCGCGTTTGTTCGCACAGCGGTATTAGCGTTCTCAATAAAAGCATCCAAGGTTAAGAGCAAATCGCAATGTTCGTCCAACATGCGTCCCATGATCATTCGAACACAACTGAATCCTGCTGTTTCCAGTACACCTACTATAGCGCCTTTTCGTCTGAGAAGTGTGTTATATCATTTAACACTGACGGTATCTCGATAACTAAATACATCAGGACATGCTTTGTAGTATTTCGACATATCTTTTAACAAGTTATACTGTTATGGAAAGCTTGTGAGAGGGTTTGTTTCTTTCCTGCACATACTGTTATACAGAAAAGGTTCCAACTATAAAGTAACAAATACTGTAATCTTAGTAATTAACCAACTTAATGCAAAATTTCTTGTTTTATAATAAGTTTATTATATGGCTCTACATGTTTCGAGCACTATGTGCTCACCTTCAGGAGGTCCTCTCTCAACCCGTGCACAGGACAGCCACCTACAGGTGTGATGATACCAGGTGCTGTATAATACAATTTTGACCTTCTGATGATGAGCACATAGTGCTCGAAACATGTAGAGGCATATAATAAACCTATTATAAAACAAGAATTTGTGCATTTAGTTGGTTAATTACTAAGATGCACAGTCAGAAAAACATTAAAAAACATTGTAATGTCGAGACTTTTATCCTGACTTCCATATATAGTCTATATGACATGTGGGTAGCAGATGGTGCACACCAGACCACCAACTGGACACGATCCACATTGAAGCATTTGCCCCACGACGGCAACGCGGCTTTTACCACGGCATAAAATTTCTAAATTGTGACCTTAATGATTGTCTCTTAGGTATTTTTGGCACGCGGCCTTCACACACATTTTCCTCTAATTTTCTTAGTCGTGGACAATACTGTGCATGCTTCCCAGCAAAATGTCTAGACCGTGGAAAATTTCAGCTTAAAATTTCTGTCTTCTCTGAAGAGGTCACCAGCACATCACACAATGTCATCCACCTTTTACGTGATTGGGAGTCAGAGTGGCAGCCTGTCAATAACTTTCTTGCTGTTGTCTGAAGAATATGCATCATTCGTTCAGATGTCTCAGAGAAGTTATTTGTGTTTCGTACACCTCCAACAACTGACGACAAATTTTCTGGGGTGCGGAAAAATTTAAACCCTAAAAAGAAACCACGCCGCCAACAGCGACCTTCAGCATGTTTCCTATACACATACCATCTTCCAGCGGACTGTTTTGCAGTGCGTCCTTGACGGCACATTTTCACATTCACATGTCGAAACAGGTTATCTGCAGTTGCCCGCTACCTTGTGAAATCCGCGATCATGTTACGCTACTTTACGTGAAATATATTGGTATCCTAGTTTTTAAATTTCCTTTTTTTTATGTTTATATGTCTAATGGTTCTGTGGTTAGCCTTGTACACTCTTATTCATAAGATATATGTTGGATACGAACAGTCGCCATTAATCTTAAATAAGTACAAAAACTAGGGCAGAATTACTGCTCCAGTGAAAGTATTTCTGTGTAACTGGCCCAACCGAATAGGATTATTCTTTCCTCTATGCACCTGAAGAGGTAAGAAGGACCAGTTTTAAAAATGTGTGGTATAATGAACCTAATACAATCCCCAGCTCCATAGTAAGCTTATTCTCACAAGCATAATCAGAAATCGTATAAGCCGACTCATCTTTTCGCATATAAATTCCTTGATTTTCACTCTTGTTGTTGCCACCTAGTACTTCCTTAGGATCGAACGATGTAGTTCTGTTCACATTTAGCGCTTCCTCTTTTGACATGTTATTTTTTCATTTTAAAAGTGGATGGCCAATCTAGATGACATAATCAATTACAAGGGCAAATTACGTAATAGAATTTTAGTAAAAGAAAATTGAGGACGCATAGAATGAGACAGAACTGAAGACAAGGATTGTGTGTTATGACAGCTTGTTAGTCAGGCTTGTGGTTTCAAAATGCACATGTGATCGACCTTAATATTCGTCCCCATTGAAGAAATTGATTTCTCTTGCCTAATTTTTCTTTAAGACGCATACTTCGTAGATAAAAACCAAAATATAGTTTAAATCACATCAGATGTTGACTTTTACAGATTCAATAAATCATAATTATAAATTTAAAAATGTATGATTTATTTTAAGGCAATATTCCATTATTCATCCGGAGGACACATCCTTGTCTCTTCGTTTGATTTTCCTCCATAACGGCTGCATTTATTTTTATAAATTCTTGGTAAATTCGGGATAATTTTCATTGGAATAAACGCCGAAACAAGATGGCCGTAGAAGTCTACTCGTTTGATCGTGATTAGCACTAGCGATGTTTAAATCGGATAAAAAATCTTAACAAAGAAATATCTTGGTTGTAATAAAGAAATTGTTAAAATGATGTACCATATTAAAAGGAAAATATACTGCAAGTTTTCTTTACTACAACATCGGAAACTAAGAAGAGGAATAAACTGCATGCTAAAGAATGTTGCATAGCGGGGAAGGCAATAGTATTAAGGAAAAAGGGATGGACATGATATACGTCGAAAAAGTAAGAGACGGGACATTAATTTAAAAACAAACATAAGGAAAAACAATACATACTCAGAATAACTCAGCTTAGGTTGGGAATTAAATTAAAATTGATCCTAAATACATGGGATTAAAGGATGTGGACTCGATTTATCTGGCTGAGGACAGGTACTGGTATCGAGCTGTTTTGGACATGATAATGAAATTTGAGACCCATAAAAGTTGGAGAACCTATTTTCTGTCTGGAGAAATATTAGCGGCTGAAGAAACACTGTGCCCCAATGCTACAGTTATTTCCAAAGTATTTCCTTAAACAGCTACGTCGGCAACTTGATTCAAAAAGGAAAAAAATAAATTCAGAAAAAAAACCAGAAGAACCTAATCTTAGCACGCTGTCAAAAATTGAACTTTTCCCTGTCCGTTGTTTATGCATTTCTCTACTAACTAGCAGAATAGTACGTTTATTTTTTGGTACAATGTCTGGCAAAAAACAAGTCTATTCGTATTAATTGGAATTTCACTATAATTACTCAACGCAAAAGAGTACCAATTTAATATTACACTTAAAAAAAATACCATTCCCCAGGTGAGGCTCGAACTCACAACCCCGGCATTGCCCGGATACTGTCCTATAAGTACCGTGCGCTAACCAATTGCGCCACTGGGGACGACGAGCAGGTTTAGGTACAGCTGTGTGTATAGTGCGGCTGTGTTATTGGGACGTGATATTGCTGACTGCTCACACACACACACACACAAATATATATATATATATACGTACATAATTATTTACATTAATATGTGGCGCAAATTAAGCGGTATCTGCCAGTAACCAAGTTTTCGACAGCATAAAATTACGAGAATTTTACCACTAATTACCTAAGTCAATGGAGCAGATATTTCTCGAAAGACAAACACTTGCCCGGTATGTGAAGCGAATCCCGGAATATTATGGAACCTGACAGCTCATTACTGTGTTCACACCGGCCCGTGTAATATTATGAGCCAGAGGAATCCAACTGAATCCCGCATGCTTTTTCTTTTCACATGCATTGTAATAGTGTGTTTCCTCCCATGGATAGGTTTTCCAAGTGACCTTACTTCATGTTTCACCATGAAGACAATACAATACATTCCTGTTATCTTATGTGTATGCTACACACATACCTCCAATTTCATTTTCTTCCTGTTACGCTCATCTTACTAATGTAAGGTGTGTCAGAGGAACCTGAGAGTTGTGAAATAACACTAAGAAAAAATAACACTTGATTTTTCTTACGACAAAATGAAGTAAATTTTAAGGCAATTCATACAAACTGTTTGTTTATAAAATTATGTTGCTACTTTGGCTTCCATCCTTCTTTATTCAATCTTGTACCTCGGAAACTCAATTCCATATCCTCGCCCTAACTTGTCCTTTAGCAGAACTACTATTCGTTGATATTCTGCTCCAACTCGGCGATTGCCCTATGTTGATTCTCTTACACCTAACTCTTGACGTACGTCCGCAGCAAACAGCCACAAGCGGTAAAACAAGCGATCTCATAGCCCCTAATAATTCATTCCACGAACTCGAAACAAATATTTCAATTTATTCCCTTAAATATTATGAGAGTTAAAGGAAGCAACGGCGACATGAGTAAAGCTTAATATTTTTTTAGGTACTTTTGAAACTGTGGATGACGGAAAATTTATCCGATTGGGTCTTCAGACAGACCCAGCATACTTGTGTCTGCTGCGAAATGGGCAAACTCTTGTTTTGTAAGATCTATTGAGTTTTATCCACCTGGCTACTGCCTCCGGAAATACAACAAGAGTAAGGCATGTGTGATTCTCTCTGGGCCTATCGCCAAGTTGAAGCAAAATATCAGAAAGTAGGGTGCGAGAGTTTTGATGGTGAAAACAAGGAGTGTAGGTGGGATGGAGGAGAGTAAACAACACTACGCAGTACATACGGGGATGGAAACCATTCTAATAAAAACATTTTGAAAATAAAGCAATTTGTATATATTGTCCTAAAATATTCTCCTTTCTTACAAAAAGGGGATATATTTTTTTTCGACTTCGAAATCGTTAGGACGCTTTTCTGAAGCTTGTGTGTGGCAGGGAGAAACGGTCACGAAGCGCCATATAAAATGCCTATTGCATGTGTAGCTACCTATTGTTCATGTTTCTTCTACATTTCCAAACTAAATCGTTTGTTTCGGGATTACTACTTTTCTAGCCTAATTTCCTTCATGAGAGCACATAACCAAGTGCGGACAAAGTTCATAGGCTGTTTACATCCATGCATGAGGTACACAAAACACAAACAACGTGTTATAAACTTTTAATGCCCTGACGTAACTATGCGAACTACATGAAGCGAGAATAAGAAACTCTGAATTTTACCCCCAGTTTATTTATGGGCTTCGTACTTTCTTATAATAAATGCATATAATTTATCTCT
>Ga0123353_10009239_pt1 | contig 13572 bp, 7 predicted proteins | sample TergutLab28metaG_3_FD_92763 | JGI IMG/M metagenome (GOLD analysis project Ga0123353, IMG submission 92763) | Labiotermes labralis P3 segment gut microbial communities from Petit-Saut dam, French Guiana - Lab288 P3 | ecosystem: Host-associated > Arthropoda: Insects > Digestive system > Gut ... | reverse complement strand
TAATATAATATAATATAATATAATATAATATAATATAATATAATATAATATAATATAATATAATATAATATAATATAATATAATATAATATAATATAATATAGGTATTTGTGTTCATGGTGGATTGTGACTATTTAAAAATTACAAATATTTATAATTTGTTCTCTTCAGAACTGACTCTGTTGTTTCATGCTATAGACACAACCCAGACACGAACATATAAATTGTAATTTTATGTAGGGGTATAGCTCTCGTGCCAATGGAAGATCTTACGCTGATAACAAGCTGTCAAGGAGAATATTTGTAGCTAAGTGTGGGGAAGTGACATGAAACTGGAGAAAACTGCATGGCGAGGAGTTTCTTAAATATTAGTTCTAATAGCTGCCTATTATTCTTAGGGTAAATATAATATAATGGGCGAAATGGGTGACTATATAGCTAACATGAGGGAGGAGTTCAGATACGCACACACAAAACTGTAATGACAAAGGTGAAAGGAAGAGACAAGTGCGAGATCTAGGTACGGTAGGTGATACATAATTTATGTTAAAGAAATGGGATAGGATATTGTGCAATAGACTGAGAGAGCTCAGCATACTGTTCAATAGCTAGGCTTATTAAACAAGGCAAAGGGTTTGCGGGTTTTATAAAAGGCGTGGAATTCATTTGCCCTGTCACCCATTATCAACGTCATTAGAAGAACTCTGAACCATTTCATAGAAATCTGTGACGTAATAGCCTGCCAGATGTTAAATTGCGCCATGCAACATTCATCTGTCCTAGAAGCCTGCAGACCTTGGTGTCCGTTTTGCTACGTGCTGAAGAAAAAATCCTCCATTAATTATCAAATTACTATAATGTTCTTTATCACGTTCTGTCGTAGCAAATTGTTCCCCTATTTACACATTTTATTGTACAATTTTTTGTTGTGGTTTTATCCTTATTTACTTCCATTTTTATCCTTATTTACTTACATTGTTTTATCCTTATTTACTTCCATTGTTTTATCCTTATTTATTTCCATTGTTTTATCCTTATTTACTTCCATTGTTTTATCCTTATTTACTTCCATTGTTTTATCCTTATTTACTTCCATTATTTTATCCTTATTTACTTCCATTGTTTTATCCTTATTTACTTCAATTGATTTATCCTTATTTACTTCCATTGTTTTCAACATATTTTCCTTCCTTAAAATTCAAGAGTCTCTCTGTTTTTGTGTCTATGTGTTTTCTCCCCACAACACATTTTGAAACAATAAACGAATTAAAAAAAAAGTGATATTCGCTTCTAGTATAAAACTTTTATGAAAGTCATAGAGCTGCTCTATGTAGATTTCACTAATTTTTGTTGTTGTCATTTTCGATTTGCAGTCATAACTTTCCACGACGAAGCCTAGTTTTCATGGGGCCATAAACTGACATTTCCATATATCCCATAAACTGGCATTTCCATATATCCCATAAACTGGCATTTCCATATATCCCATAAACTTACATTTCCATATGTCCCATAAATATTCTACACAAATCCTTTAAAACTGATATTTTACATTCAGCAATTTGAATTTCATGAATCCCATTTTCAAGTATGTTTGCTAAGTGAAATTTTTGTGGTTCACACGACGGTCTAGATGAAGATTCAGGCCTGTATTTTTTTTTCAAAACTTCTGTTGCAGTTGATCCAGCAACGAAGCTTCTTATCCCGCAACACCTGCCTCCTCGAGCTTGACGTATTTCGACGAATGACAATAGTAATTTTCTACCACACACAATACGGCAAGCCTTAAACCTTTCTGGTTTGCCTATATCGCTGGTAGAGGAGATCACTTCCATGTATATCTGTATATTGTATATATCACACCAATGTGCTTTAGAGTATTCAGCCTAAAAAATCTGATGTTTGTATAACCGTGCATCACTGATACAATAAAGTAAACAACCAACTAGATGCAAAAATAACGGCTTATTAATGATTTCAATCAGTTCAACATATTTCGGGCGATAATTTCATCCATCCTTTGGAGCACTAGACTGTGTTTACAGCTTGTGGTATAAAGCATCGTCGGTGCGTTATACCACAAGCTGTAAACACAGTCTAGTGCTCCTGATGATGGGCGAAATTACCGTCCGAAACATGTTGAGCTGATTGTAATTATCGACAAAATTTGTTATTGTTGCATCTAGTTGGCTGTTTATTGTATAGATTAAACCTCATTTCTAGTGAGCGGAAGTGTAAACCAAATACCAGGGTGCAAAATATCGTGATTATTTTGTTATTTGATCCAAAAAGTGCAATATTTCACATTGTCATCACCACCACATTACGTTGCCAACAACCCAGCATTATAGACGGTAATCTTGAAGTGCCCGCTTTCAATCTCGGCTAGGACGCCAATAACACTTAATAATGACCGATGACCGTATTTTTCCTCAGATACAACTCCTTACCTCTCAGAATTTTGCTTTGCAATAGGCCACTTAAGGCAAATGTGATTCTTGTTCTCCAAGGTTTTCCCCAGTCTCCGTAAATAAATTCCAGGAATCTTTAAGGCGCATCATCCCCGTTGTATTATAAGCACTTAGGGAAGGGGTGGGGTACGTCAAAACACAACTGTCTTGTATCTTATTTATTATGCTGACGACGACATGCTTCGGCCACTGTGGGCCATCTTCAGGTCACGGGGAGGGGGAACACACAGTGTAGGAAACTTCATTGACCCTCAGATACTAGACATACTTTTTGCCACAATGTAAGAAAGAAACCTCAAAACGAGGCTCTTCCTTTCTCCAGGCCGATATCTGAACCAGGGAACTGCACAATACAAACAACGCACTTTTACAGCCAGGAAAACAAAACAGGTGACTGTTCCATTCTGCAAAAAATGCGGCATTCTTTAAGAGCTATATACCAATCTCTTATTTCTTGAAACAGGAATCCGCGGAAATATCGCTAACCGTCAGAGGAGATGGGGGGACAGTCGCATCCTGTAAAAAGTGGTGCTTGCGTCTGTGTCGCTGGCGTTATGACGCTTTTTTTTTTTGTTCCGAAGGAAGTTGATAACTTTCCCACACTCAGCATTTTATTGCCTTCTATTGGTTTGTTACATAAACGTTTCATTGAAGAGTAGCCGAGCTTGCCACAGTTGGCATTTTGAAAGCAAATAATTGTAATGTCGCAAAATACAATGCTGAAACCGTGCAGAAATATGGGAGAAGGTCGCCGTATAGTTGATCTCAGAGCGGCTAGTGTTCAACCTTCAGTTTTACCCCTCTGAATATCTGCATCCTCGCCTGAGTCCCAAATCCAATCATCCGTTCGTCCAGGCTGTAGCTTAGTGCGTATCGGCGGTTAATTTATGTTACCGCGGTTGTATGGGGATTTGAGAAGGCACATTTTCTTCCTAAACACAGCATAAGAAGTAACCAGTTGATAGTAATCCTCTAATACTAAAGCAAAAAGTAAAGATTTTCCTGTTCGGGCTATGAAGGTATATGATTGAGCGGAGGGTAAATCCATTCATTCCTAACTTCTCTACTAGGTGGGGATGAGTGGTCAATTTAACGCCACGGCCACTTTACCCCAGGGATAGAACCATGGTGCACATTCCATAGGAGGCTGAATGGGTCTTAGAGTCGATCTGGATGATTTGGAGAAGAGACAAAAACATTGCTCCAGTCGGCGATTCCGACCGCCTTTCCCCGAACCCCCTGCCCATAACACAGTCACTGCACTGACTGAGCTATCCCGACTTCCAATAGCTCTGCCATACACATTGTAAGTGCTGTTAGGCCGCAAGACTTATTCGTTCAAAAGTCATTGTCAATATTTAAGACAAACTTCTTAAAACAATTTTCAACTTAATGTATGCCATCTTCAGGAAGGTGCAGCGTGAAAAAAATGTAGCTTGAAATAACATAGCGTGAAAAATTTTAGCGTGAAAAGTGTAGCGTGGATAGTGTAACGTGGAAAATGTAGCATGAAAATTGTAGCGTGAAAGGTGTAGCGTGAAAACTGTAGACTGAAATATGTAGCGTGAAAATTGTAGCGTGAAACTGTCGAGTGCAATGTGAAACGTGAAAGCTGTAGATTGAAAAACGTAGCGTGTAAAAATCTATAATAGCTGTCGAACAAAACACTGTGCGGATTGCTATCTTTGGTTAATATTTAAATATTTTGTCTGTAAAATGCTACAGGATGCAACTTGTGAGGGAAAAGGTTTTGAAGTTCTTGCTGAAAGATTAAAAGCTACTGAGACCGCTATATTATGTTGCCGTGCCAAGGAATATAGCGGCGCTCTGCCCGACAAACAGAAGTATGTATCAAGATCATCACGGGGAGTCATAAACAGGCGCTAATTGAATTTGCTCTCTTTCTGTTCAAAGTCCAGTGACAGTGAGAAGGGCCTTCTCTTATCTTAACTGTTTGTGACGCCCAGTGAACCAGATTATACTCTGAGGTCATCAAAAGTCATGATTAATATGACTTGGAAATGAACCACTAAATTATTAGTTTAGGATAATTATGTAAAAAAGGGGCAAACATTTCACTTCCTAATTATTCTTTTAAAAGGCCTTTAACTTACAGGAAAACGAAAGTGGCGTGTAATGTCATCTGTCAATAATCAATAATCACTTCGCAAATAAAATTTCAGTGAATTAAATGATGTCAACACACTTTATAGCGACTGAATGAAGAACAGTTCAATTCAATTAGCATATGTTGTGGTTAGGAAGGAATGGGCTTAATCATCTACAAATTTGCTCTTTAGCTGAATTATCTGGCATTTGTCCTGACTTGTAGCAATAGACTGGAATATCAATTTCCACAGTAATATCGCCATTATAGGCAATGAAAAGCACAGAGTACATTCCGACCAAAACAACGTTGAAATATACTTTAAGTCGTAATTGAACCGAGAAAATCAAGAGCATGCTTGTGGAAAAACGAACTAGGTAAAAGATAAACCTCTTTAGCAGAAAAATGAATGAGTCACAATGATGCAAAATATGAGAAGAGGAGGCTATTTGCTTCGCAGAAGTCGGAAGTAAGAGGAGTACTTGAAAAGTTCCAAAATTGTGAGCTTCGTGTCTGTTAGTCCTCACCGATCATTGTTTGGTTAACACAAAGGGGAATGAGCTGCACGTAACGTGTGGCACGAAGGGGGGGGAGGAGAAATATAAACAAGTTTCGGCAGGTAAATATGCAGAAAAGGTAAACACTTTACAAATTAGGTAAAACTGGATAAAAATATTGAAAATTGAACACGTGAAAATTAGAACGGCCGGGTTAGCTCAGTCGGTATAGCGACGACACTACGGGCTGGACGGTCCGGGTTTCGAATCCCGACAGGGAAAAATGTTTCTTTTCTTCTCGTAAACGTCCATACTGACTCTGGAGCCCACACAGCAACGGGTATCGGAGTTCTTTCCCCTGGGGTAGCGAAGCCAGGAACGTAAAGTTAACTAACGTTCAGAGAACATGCAATATTTGAAACCACAATACCAGAAGACCCTTAAAGGGGGCAGGCAGCTTCACCGCAACCAAACAGCTGGAAATAGCTCAGTTGTGGGAAGCCATTTACCCCCGCAAGAAGTGAAAGTAACGCAGGGACAGAAGCCCGTTCACTACAGCATTAAGAAGCCGGCAACAGCCTCACAGAAAAACTGTAACACAACTTTACACGCTTACGCACGCCGCAATACTCAGACTGTTACGACAGAACGTAAATGATCCAAAACAGAAAGAAGTAACAGATTACAAAGAACAAGTGGACAGACCCCCCTCCCCCACCCACCAGAAAACTAAAAACAGGAGAACCAATACAACCACAACCAAGAGCCCAATCAGTGAAGAACGGTCCCAGGAAATAGCACGCTAACACATGTCACATACTTGACCCCCCAGTACAGGTACAAGAGTGTAATAGATATAAGTCAAATTATGTACACGGTACGAATCACAGCACGCACTGTGAGCCATCTGGGAACCTAAACGCGCACAGCCACATTTTAAAGAACTTCATGGTTCTTAGCTTAGCCTGACGATGACTTTATAAGTCGAAACATGTCTCTGTAACCTGTGTTATTAATCTATATGGTTGTGTTGACTGAAATATATATTAATAAAGTGAACATATAGACTCAATACACAACGGGATGACTTCGGTCATATTCGTTCAAAAAGTAAAGTCAACTACTCACTTCTATAGTGCCGGGGTTAAGAATGAGTGGCGCAGTACCCCTACGCCCCTTATGTCCCTTCACGGCTTGTATGTTCAGACCATAGTAACCATTAAGCAAGAGGTGCATATCAGTAGCTGTTCTGTTAAGACTCGCTCTCCCAAGCGACACAGAACTGTCTGGACAATTTGGTATAGAAGAGTTCAGAAACCAACGTGAGGAATGCCCACTGAAGGGTGGTTACACGTACGAGAGTGCCTCTCCATAGAAACAGAGAGGGACTCGCGCGATGTTTACTCTCACGTGTAACCCCGCCGTAAGGATTTCACAGCCGACTCTCTGACAGTTGCTGCCTCTCGGGATGTTCCGCTTTGTAGTATAGCAGGAACTGACAGTTCTGTATCTCCACACAACTACTGAGCGTGTTGTTCAGAGAATGTACGAAATGAACAGTTCAATAGTATAGAACACTGAATAGTGTTAAGGTATGTGACGACACTCCATCAGCTACAGAGGCTGAAGACTTAAATTAAACGGTAAGAATAACATTTATTGCATAAAGCTAAGGGTTTGGAAGGAAGAGGTCGTAGTACGTTTAGGGTAGCATCTGGACATGTACATGTATGGTGTAATACAGGACAGCCAGTGTAAGTATAACGTAATGTTGAGGCGCGTTTGCCTAATCGTTGTTGCAATGGAAAAGCAATAAGTATAACACATTCTGAGTGTGTGTCTGTACCCTGAGCTATCCAGCATGCAATGCGCATGCTCCGTGTTCTATTTTCGTCTGTGGCCAGTCTGGCTCTGCAATATGTTCGTACATTATCTAACAAAGAGCACAATTTTTGAAAAAAATAATTACTGAACAAAAAAATGTTTTGATTTTTTCTACGTCTTTTGCTAAAACACTTTTCATTCGTAGAAGAATTCAGCGAGATGTTATCATAAATATACTCCGGTCTACATGTAAAGTGCCAGTTATTTTTGTCAGATTGTAATGTAACTTGAACTTTATCCAACCGTTTTCGAAAAATAGTTAAATATTAAATTTCATGAAAATCCGTCCATTGGGAACCGCGTTGTTCCGGCGGACATGATGTAGTTAATACTGGCTTTTCGCTAATTTTGACAAATCACCTAAACAGCACGAAGAAATGCGGCTTTTCTGGAAACTCCAAAGTTCGTGTCATGCAACTTAGTGACAATAGGATATCAAAGGGCAGTCCGGATTTGTAGTTTATAGGATTGTATCAGAGCGCACTGAGTGCAGTGTCAATCAAGACATACTTACTTACTCCATGGTGCAGAGTCCTTCTTGAGAAGCTAACTGGTTTGCAGCTAGTCAACAAATTCCCCGCATTTCACGGAACCCGAAGGTTCATTACCGCACTCACAAGCGTCTGCCACCTGTCTCTATCCTGGGCCAGCCCAATCCAGTCCATATACCCACATTCCACCTCCTCGAGATCCATCCTAATATTATCCACCCATCTACGCCTAGGTCTCCCCACTGGTCTCTTTCCCTCCGGTTTCCCCACCAAGACCCTATACACCCCCTCTCCTCACCCATACGCGCCACATGCCCATCCCATCTCATTCTTCTCGATTTTATTACCCGCACAATATTGGGTGAGGAGTGCAAATCGCCAACCAAGACATACTGACAATAAAATACTCTTATTCACCAAATGCACATGAATTTGGAATATTTCCGCAAAAATTTGTATCTACAACACACCAAGTAAGTAAAACCAAACATAAGTAATATTGAAATATCAACAAACTTACACCGTAAAATTTATTGTGCTTATTATTTTGACCCTTTAAACGCCGAATTAAATCCCAACTGCCAGTTGCTGGCGTTATTAGGAGCTCACCCTATTCTCCACGTTAGCAGGGTTAATAATTCATTAAACTACCAGACCATAATAATTAAAGGTGTGTACTTCCTATACATGTCACCACAAATTTAGGAAATACTCCAGGATAATTATAATCGAATTTACTCCTTACAATTGATATAAACATTCTAACATAAATAACATTTCACATTTTATTAACAATCTCTGTTAACAGCAAAAGAATGACAAGCAGCACGCACTGTACAAATGGTTAAGTCTTAAATCTCAGTCTATTTGGCACATATTCTAATGAAACGTGTAACATTTACCCAGTTTAGGATACTGGGTGTCCTGTAGATGGCCGCAATTGGTCGAAAATTGTGGTCTTATTAATAGGACCAATTAATTTTAATGTCAGTATAGGTGTGCTGATTGTATACAAATTCTTGCTTATTATGTTACACGCAAAAGGTTTCGTTTCAAGACTTCACATTTTCATTTATATGCCAGTAAAGTACACGTCAAGTGTACAGGTAGTAGCAGACAATTCAATAAAGACATAAAACGTTCCCCTATATCTGACCATTTGAATCCATTGCTATTGGCTGATCACCGACACCTTGGAAAGTAGAATTGTTTGTACAGAATTTCTGCATTAATTGTAGGTGAGGCGTAGGTGTTATGTATAAACGGTAGAGCCTGAAGAAAAACAGAAGAGGAACGTTAGACCAAAGTAACTAATACCAACTCATTTGCCCAGAACGACTGGAGAAAACAACGGAAACAAAACTATCTGCCAGTGGGGATATGAACCAGGTACTATACCTCCAAGGCACATGTGAAAATCTTTACTAATCTTGTTAAACACTTTCGTATGCAAAATAAAAATCCTTCAATTTTATTTTCCTATTTTGTACTTTATGTGAGTTACGTTTCGATTTTTGCATTCTCGAAACACTTCCATCTGCTGTTTGGTTCAAACATCTTACCTCCTATCTTGGTCTTTCATTCGTTATCACAAATATATTTAAATAAAATAATATTAGAAGTTGATATAACTCCGCTAAATATTTTGAGACCAAGGAAGCCAGTCTCCCTCTTCTTATCTTCCTATATCCTTCTCTCCTCTCCAACTGCCATTCATTTTGTTCTTCACTGCCGCCTAGTTTACACTGCTGTTTACCCTTTCTCACCTTGAACAGCAGTATCTACTTACATAAGATAATATAAAATTCCAGTTACTTTATAAATTCCAAGCAACTTTATAACGCTTCCAGATATCCTAAGAAGCAAACTTACGCACTTCATACTCCTTGAGAATATAACCTCGCCTAACCAGTGCCACTTCTAGAGACCTAGAGGAAGATGTGAACAAGTAAGCGTTGGCATCGTTTTGTGGGTGTGTCAGTGTGCCCTTTTCTTCTGCATAACATGATGGCGTGCTTTGAATCTATAGCAGCTTTCGATTCAAGGCATCCTTCAGCAGCTATAAGAAAGTTAAAGCTCAACAATGATCTTGGCTGCTGAAGAAGCTCCAGACTTGTATCTGAAAAATTAATTTTTCTTGTAATTTTTTATTATGAGTCGATGTTTACGCGTTCTCCAGCCCAGACGTGCATTTTAGAACAGATATTCAGTGTTTTCCCATGATGCAACAGCTCCCAGTGGGCCAAGACCTCCACATTATCGAAGCTTCACGATCACATCCAGACACGACACATTCAGTAGGACTCCTCTGGACGAGTGATCAGCTCGACGCAGAAACCTCTACCTGCGCAACACACAACACTCACAACAGACAGACATCCATGCCCCCGCGGGATTCGAACCCGCAATTCCAGGAAGCGAGCGGCCGCAGACCGACGCCTTAGACCGCGCGGCCACTGGGATAGCGAGCCACCATACATTATATATATATATATATATATATATATATATATGTGTGTGTGTGTGTGTGTGTGTATGTGTGTGTGTGTGTGTGTGGTGTGTGTATCAAAAACTTCGACACGCACTGACTTAGTGGTTATGAAGACACTAATTCTGTTAACACGAAAATGAAACATTGAATGATGACGAATGATTGAGAAATGTGTGCTTTCTCTGCCGATGTATTAGCTTATGACGGTACATCAACTAGTCGATTTGCGTGCATTAGTCTTGTTGCTTTACTAACGACATACGAATAGTTCGTCCCTTCCGTCCATATCGGCCTTGACGATGCACGGTTCAATTCCCGGCAAAGGCAGAAAAGTTCAATATCGGCTCTGGACACACGCAGTCTCGTGTTCGTTGAGTACTGGCGCCCTTTTCCTAGAAGCAAACCGGCCGGGGCTTGAAGCTGACCATTCACCTCTTTCTAGTGCACAGTTTGAGAATGAGTTGAGCTGCAATACCAATCGCTGTACCTGCCGTTATGTTGTGGACAATAACACTTAACCTCTACCCTTGTTTTCAATTATTGTCTATGTTCATACATGTGCCAGTCACAGCGGTCGGGTGGTCTAATGTGTGGGTCTGTGTTCGCTCGCTTGCTGGGACTGTGGGTTCGAATCCCGCCGCGGGAATGGAAACCTGTCTGTTGTTGAGTGTAGAGTTTTGTCAGATAGAGATGGCTCCGTCGGGCTGATCACTCGTCCAGAGGATTCCTACCCAGTGTGGTGTGTCTGAGTGTGATCTCGAAGCCTCAAAAATGAGGAGGCCCTGGCCCACTGGGGGCTGTTGCGCCATGGAAAAAAAAATTCATATGTAGGAATAACACAAGCATGTTTTCTCAATATTAATCTTTCAAAGTCGAAGCGCAGACCGCTTTATTTAAAGCCCCAGTCCGTACCGCGCTGTAAACACTTTTCATCTCGGTTATAAAACCCAATCAGTTTATGCTGTAAGTCGCACAATTCGCTGTTTGTTCTCAGATAAATACAAAACACATAAATACAGTGTGGGCAGAGCTTACAGTTGTTGAATGTTAAACTGTTGGTGCATCACGTGACCAGAAGGCTATAAAAGATTAGTACGGCCAAAACATATTTTTCTGACTAAATATTGCTAAAAACGAATCTCTTCTTCTGACATCCATTTAGGAATAATGAAGATCAGACGACGTCTTTTGTGCCTGAAGATAATTTCGTTATCTCAGTATTACACATATTGTGCATTGTGTTCACAGCTATCTATCTTCATCATTACAACGTTTAATGCGCCACTTCTAATACGCCAAATGACGCTGTTAAACTAATAGTCCGACGCGTTTCGGCGCTCGTCGACGCTCGTCGGGACATCATAGGGACTCCCGTCTTAGCTACTGAATTTGCCCACACATCAAATGGCTATAAGCATTTGTCCAACAGTATAATGCAGAGCAGCTGGCTTCGCTGCGATGTTTGCTAAACTCGATCGTGCGCCTTAAAAACGTATGGATGAAAAGAGGTATAGATCCAGGCACTGTTGTGCTAGACGGAAGTGGAGGGTTCCGCTGCTTAGCCCTTCATCCCCGGGTAAAAGTCCAGCGTTTCCGTTACCCAGGAAAATGTGTAAACTTCAGAGCCGGTATGAATGCTGTGGACAAAATAAATGTGGCCACATCTGCTTAATCGAACCCAAATCCCGCTGTCGTCCAGTCAGTAACCTAATCACTACACCCATTGAATTTGTGTAAGAATTAATAAATTAATCATGCAACACTCAGTTCATCCTTTCCTTTTTCATACCGTGACCCCGTGCTTATGACTGAGAGGCGGGAAGCGGATTTTTATCTGAATGGGTCAGATCGTTTTGCATTTTAAAGTTCAGAGCTGAACATGCAATCTGTCAGACAGGATGGACATGAGGGCACTGCCCTGCATCAACCTTGCTACGCCCCGGAATCAGGCTTAGCGTTAGGCTGTTGCTAGGCCGAGCTCATATGATAGCGTGGGTCGTGGAATGTGATTCGTCTAATGCGAAGATAATGCACAGCAAAGAGCAACACGCCATGAAAGGCGTAAGGAGAGCATATAGGTAAAGCTCCACGCTATCTAACTGTCAAGCCGATAAACCTTTCTTATTTTTAGAAGAGGAAGGAATCGGTTTCGAATCTAGTTCGATATGCGGGTTAACCTGCCAGAGAATGTTTCAAAATTTTCCTCAGTTTCTGCAGGTAAATTGAAGAGTAATCTCCACATGTTCTCTCCCGAAGGTGTCTCCACCTTGTAGTGGTGGGGGGTCTTGTGTGACTCTGTGATCCGGAGAGCTATGCCGGCGGTAGCGTAGCTACTGGTAGGGCCTCCCATGCCGGACAGGTCGAAGGGTAGAGCCCAGACAAAGAGAGACATCATGGTCCTCCAGGTTGGGGGTTGGGCGTGAGGCTAACAACCTCACTCCGGAAAAAACAGCATTGTTAAGGAAACTAATAGAGGCAAAAACTGGTCTGATCTTCTGGAGCGACACGGGCGAGGGAAAGGATTAAAGAATGTAATATGGATGGCTACATGGAACGTTCTGAGTTTAAATAGGGCTGGAAGCCTGAGTAAATTGAAGGAGGAACTTACCAAATATAGAATACGAATAGCAGCAATTCAGGAAATCCGATGGCCAGGGACCGAGATAATATCAGAACAATCCAGAAGGAAGTAGGAGTGTAGGAAGACCAAGGTTAAGGTGGATGGACGACGTGGGGGAGGACCTGAGGAGGATGGGTGTCACAAACTGGAGGATACGTGCACACAGAAGAACGACTGGAAGATGATCGTGGAGGAGGACAATGTCCTACAAGGACTGTAGAGCCATGGAGTAGTAGTAGTAAAATCTTCACATGTTAGGCCACGACCGCTCTCTCCCACATTGTTTCCGTATCATCTTGCCTCCACGCTCCGTTAAACCTACCGGCTAGCGTCACTTTACGTAAGAACCAATTACTGCCCACACCCTTGAACAGTATCACGCTACCACAATCTTTATCCTCTATAGCGGGTTAAAAAACACTGATGAAACTTCAGAAACTGTGAGATATAAAGCCGAGTCACACATGATGATAATAATGGTGATTATTATTACTAGCCATGATTTGATAAGGTATAGAAAAAAGCATTGTGGTCTCTTTAATGCACTTGTGTCTGGTCTGAGATTCTGATAAACTTGTTCAACAAGCTGGTCATCAGCTGAGATTTGAATCCGATATCTCTTGAGCTTAGCGTTCAGAACTGAGACGCTTCACAAAGATGCTCGGTTTCTTATTTCAGGAGGAAAAGACATTTAGTACACTGCACGTGTTTGTGAGACATTCAGGAGGCTGCATGTGTTTGTGAGACATTCAGTAGGCTGCATGTGTTTGTGAGACATTCAGTAGGCTGCATGTGTAACACAACTAATGTATGTCTAAAGAATGATGTTTTTATTATAGATAAAAAAAACATCATTATGGAGTTGAGGAGAATAATTGGACCTAGGAGGTAGGAGGTAATGGGGGAACGGAGGAGACTGCATAACGAGGAGCTAAATGATTTGTACTCCTCACCCAATATTGTGCGGGTGATAAAATCGAGAAGAATGAGATGGGCTGGGCATGTGGCTTGT
>Ga0123353_10009238_pt1 | contig 13573 bp, 13 predicted proteins | sample TergutLab28metaG_3_FD_92763 | JGI IMG/M metagenome (GOLD analysis project Ga0123353, IMG submission 92763) | Labiotermes labralis P3 segment gut microbial communities from Petit-Saut dam, French Guiana - Lab288 P3 | ecosystem: Host-associated > Arthropoda: Insects > Digestive system > Gut ... | reverse complement strand
CCCCACCTCACCCCGGCCCTCCAGCTCGACGGCCAGACGAACCCACCCCCTCACCCAACTCTCACCCGGAATCCATTTCGAGTTCGATGGCTGGATGATGAGTACGATGATTTGATGGTGAGTTCGACAGTTTAATCGTCGAAGTCATCATCTAACCATCGAACTCGCGGGCCGATTTGGGTCGTCCGGGTTGTGTGTACCGTCCGAGGTAGGGGCGGGGGGTCAGCCCGACACCGGGAGGCAGGGCTTCCACGACGCGGCGGACCAGGCGGGCCGGGTCGCGCAGGTCTTTGTGGGTGAGGCGGACGAGACGCCAGCCCTGGGCGACGATCGCCTCGTCGCGCTCGCGTTCGCGGAAGAACGCGTCAGTGCTGTGGTATTTCTCCTTGCCGTCGTACTCGATGAGGACTTTCCACTGGGGGTAGCCCAGGTCGCCCCAGTACACGCCGTGGGCCGTGTCGACCTGGACCTGGGTCTGGGGGACCGGAAGCCCGGCAGCGAGCAGGGCGAACCGCGTCGAGGTCTCGGGAACCGACTCTGGGCCCGGGTCGGCCAGACCAGCGATGGCACGGGCGCAGACACTGCCGCGCGCGGTGCCGATGAGGGCGTCGATGCGGGCGGGGTCTGCCCCCGCGCGCAACGCCCCGTCGGCGACGACCAGCGCATCTAGCGGGGCAAGGCTGCGCAGGCAGTCGGCCGCGGTCAACGCCAGACCGGTGACCGCGAGCCCGTTGACCGTCGCCTGGTCGCACGGGCCGACCACGCCGAAGTGCCGGACGACCGACATGTCGCGCTTCGTCGAGGGGCGGACGGTCTGGCGCAGGTGGGTCTGCTCCGGCAGGCTGAGCAGGGGCAAACCCCACAGCACCGCCGCCGACTGGTGGCTGAACCAGTGCACGGTGCGTGTGCGGCCGGCCACACCAACAATCCGGCCCAGGACGTGTTCGCGTGGCGCAAGGTCGCGGGCCGTGTATACGCCACGGCACAGCCGGACCCACTGGTTGTCCCGCACCCGTTCTGCGACGACCCACTGGGGGTGGTCATGGGCGAAGAAGACTGCGGGCAAAGACGGCGGTTCTGGGCGGACAGCCCGTGGGCGGATTGGCATACCACAATCCTCGCACCCCAATCACCACCTCGGTCCCCCACCCTGGCGAATCTGTGGACAACCGCGACATGCCCTGGGCTGGGGACGGTTCGCGGACCCTTGGGACCCCATGTTTGGGTTCGATGGTTGGATGGCGAGGTCGACGATTTGATCATCGAACTCACCATCCAGCCATCGAACTCACACCGCGACGAGCCCGCCCGTGGGACGGTTCGGCTACGGGACTGCGGCTTGGACGACCGTGCCGGTGCCGCCGACGGTGGCGGGGCCGTCGGCGTCGGCGACGAACACCGCCTGGCCTCGCGGGAGCGTGACCATCTGGCCGCCGGCCTCGAGGACGACTGAGCCGTCCAGGCACAGCACGACGCGCGGGCCCAGACCGGGCAGGCGGCGGACGAGGCCGTCACCGGGGACGTCGGTCACCGACAGCTCGAAGTCGTCGACGGGTGCGTAGTACACGCGCGTGGCCTGGTGGAACGCCTCGGGGGCGATACGGATCGGGGGTGCGGCGACGTAGTCGACGTTACGCAGCATCTCAGCGACGTCGACGTGCTTGTTCGTCAGGCCTGCGCGCAGGACGTTGTCCGAGCTGGCCATGACCTCCACCGCCAGGCCGTGCAGGTAGGAGTGGACACCGCCGGCGGGGATGAACAACGCTTCGCCTGGGCGCAGCGTCACCGGGTTGAGCAGCAACGACGTGACGACCCCCGGGTCGCCGGGGAACTGCGCGGCCAGGAGCACGACGGTGCGGTCCGCACGCGGCGACGGCGACCCAGACTCCAGGCGCAGCCGGCACGCCTCGACGACCTGCGCGACCTCGTGGGGCGAAGGTGCGAGGTCTGCGCTGACCAGCCGTGTGAACACGTCACGCACACCTGTGGCTGACGGCTCGTCGCGCAACGTCGCGCTCAGCTCGTCTGACAGCGCGGTGCCCAGGCCTGAGAGCACCTCTGCGGCGCGGCGCGGGGTGCGGAACCCGCACATCGCCTCAAAACGTGTGAGGGCGTAGACAAGCTCGGGTTTGTGGTTGGGGTCGCGGTAGTTGCGCACGGCACCGTCACGTGGGATCCCTGCGGCCTCCTCGGCGGCGAAACCCGCGCGTGCCGCGTCCAGGCGCGGGTGCACCTGCAGCGACAGGGCCCCGTCGGCGGCGATGAGCTTGAGCAGGTACGGCAGCATGGCGCCGAACCGGCGTGCGGTCCCCTCACCAAGAGTCCCGCGGGGGTCGTCGGCGACGACCTGGTCCAGCGGCCGTCCGTCGAGGCCCGGCGACGGGGCCAGCGGGTGCGCCCCGAACCACGCCTCGGCGATCCGCGGGTCGTCTCGTCCGACGATCTCCTGGATCTCGGTGCCTGACCCCCAGGCGTAGTCCCAGATCGCTGGTCGGATGATGTGCACGTGGACGCCTCCTCGCATCTGACGGCGTCTCACTGTACCCAGACGACGGGCCCGACCAACGCACGTCGACCCGAACCACCTCCGATGGTCCAAGATGGGGGGATGCGCGGAATCATCCTCGCCGGTGGCTCAGGCACCCGGCTGCACCCGATCACCTTGGGTGTGTCCAAACAGCTCGTCCCGGTCTACGACAAACCGATGGTCTACTACCCGCTGTCGACGCTGCTGCTCGCCGGGATCCGTGACGTCCTGGTCATCACCACCCCGCACGACGCCGCACAGTTCCACCGTCTGCTCGGTGACGGGTCGCAGTTCGGGATCTCGATCAGCTACACCGTCCAGCAGGTCCCCAACGGCCTGGCCCAGGCGTTCGTCCTCGGGGCTGGTTTCGTCGGTGACCAACCCGCCGCGCTGGTGCTTGGCGACAACATCTTCTACGGACCTGGCTTGGGCTCCCAGCTCGCCCGGTTCGCCGATATCGACGGCGGTGCGGTGTTCGCCTACCAGGTCGCCAACCCCAGCGACTACGGCGTCGTGGAGTTCGACGCCGACGGACGCGCGCTGTCGCTAGAAGAAAAACCCGCCCACCCCAAGTCGAGCTATGCGGTACCTGGGCTGTACTTCTACGACAACGACGTCGTCGCAATCGCCAGGGACCTGCAACCCTCCGCGCGCGGGGAGTACGAGATCACCGACGTCAACCGTGAGTACCTGCGCCAGGGCCGCCTGCACGTGCAGGTGCTGCCACGCGGCACCGCGTGGCTGGACACCGGGACGTTCGACTCGCTGCTGGACGCCAGCGACTATGTGCGCACCATCGAGTCGCGCCAGGGGCTGAAGATCGGCGCACCTGAAGAGGTCGCGTGGCGCCGCGGGTTCCTCACCGACGACGAGCTGGGCACCCGGGCGCAAGCGCTGGTGAAGTCCGGGTATGGCCAGTACCTGCTCGACCTGCTCGAGGTCGGCCGGTGACAGCAGCCACCCCGGCGGAGATGCCGGACCTGCCAGCACCGGTGCTGGGGGGGATCTGGCGGTACGGCGCGCGTCCGCTCGGTGGCCGGTCGAACGGGCTCAACCTCATCCGGCTCGTGCTGGCCGCGATGGTCCTGTTCGCCCACGGGTTCTACCTCGCAGGCGCTGGGCACGGACCGATCGTCAACGGCCACAACATCGGCGGCTGGGCTGTGATGGGGTTCTTTGCGATCTCGGGGTACCTCATCACCGGCAGCAGGTTGCGCAAATCCCTGGGCAGCTATCTCGTGCTGCGCGTCGCGCGGATCTTCCCGGCGTTTCTCGTGTGCCTGTGCGTCATCGCGTTCGTCTTCACCCCGTTCGCCTATCACCGCACCCACGGCACCCTTGACGGGGTCGGCACGACGCCGACGACCCCGCTGGACTTTGTCTTCGTCAACGCTGGGCTGCACATCAACACGTGGGAGTGCGCCGGCACCCCCGCCGGCCTGCCCTATGGCGACCCGGTGTGGAACGGGTCGTTGTGGTCGCTGTACTACGAGTTCTTGTGCTACCTCATCATCGCCGCCCTCATGTCGATGACGTTGTTCCGCGCCTCGGCGTGGCCGACCGGGGTGGCGCTGGGTGTGTCGGTCGTGGTGTTCGCGAACGTCGAACGCCTCATGCCGTACGTCGGGCACAACGTCGACGTGCGCTTGTTGTTGCAGCTGCTGCCGTTCTTCTTGTCCGGCGCGTGGCTGTACATGCTGCGTGACCGCATCGCCTTCACCTGGCCTGTGGCGAGCGGGGCGCTGGTCGTGGGGGTCGTCGTCGCGCAGGTGCCGTCGTGGGGGCCGCAGCTGGCGGCGCCGTGCCTGGCGTACGTCGTCTTGTGGCTCGGTGCGGTGGTCCGCTCGCCGCGGCTGGTCGCAGCCAACGATATTTCATACGGGTTCTACATCTACGCCTGGCCGTCCCAGCAGCTGCTCGCGATGTTCGGCGTCCACGCGCTGGGGATTGGGTATTACCTGGACATCGTGGTGTACGACCTGGCGGCGGTCGCCCTCACCGTCCCCTTCGCAGTGGGTAGCTGGTTGCTCATCGAACGACGGATGCTCGACCGTGCACGGAAGGTCACCTCGGTCCGGCGCGCTGGTGCGCAGGCCGCAACCCCGGAGAAAGTGTGATGTCCCGTCTTGATGTCTTGTACGCCGCACGCGACAACTACGCGATGACCCTGGGGGTGTCCATCGAGTCGCTGTGCGCGAACAACGCAGATATCGGCACGATGACCATCTACGTCCTGGACGACGAGATCAGCCCCGCGAACAAAGACCTCCTCGTGTCCGTCGGCGAGAAATACTCCCGGCGCGTGGAGCTCATCGACGTGGCTGGTCTGCGCGCCCAGCTCGTCGCCCTGGGCGTCGAACCGCACAAAGGCACGTACACGACGTACTACAAGCTCCTCGCCGTCAACGCCCTGCCAGCGGGGGCCGACCGTGTGCTGTACCTCGACTGCGACACCATCGTCGAAGGGTCGCTCCTGCCGCTGGTCGACGTGCCGTTGTCAGGCCCGTGCGGTGGGACGTACGACTGCATGCTCAACAGCCACAAGTCTGCCATCGGCCTGGACCCGCACGACCGGTACTACAACTGCGGCGTCATCCTCGTCGACCGGGCGGCGTGGCGCGCCGAACGTTACGAAGAACGGATCGTCGACCACCTCACGTCTGTGCGCGCCACGTACTACATCGTCGACCAGGACATCATGAACGTGCTGTTCCACGACGAGTACACGTACATCGACCTGCGCTACGACGTCAACCCCAGCTTCGAGATCTACGGGGTCGAGGCCACCCTCGCGATGTACGACCTGCGCCCGGCGTACTACAACAGCGCCGACGAGGTCCGCACCGAGCTTGCCGTCCCCGTCGTCTTGCACTGCATGGGCGCGATGACCGGCCGCCCCTGGGAGCAGAACAACATCCACCCGTGGAACGACCTGTTCGACTATTACCGATCCATGACCCCCTGGGCGAGCACCCCGAAAACCCGCGTCCGTATCCCCCGCGTCTTTTGGCTCCAGCGCCAGGCGTACAGGCTCCTGCCCCGTGCGGTGTACGTGCGGGCCCACCGTCTGGCGTATTCGGTGTTCCTCTCCCGCCGCGACGCAGCCACAAGAACCTGACTGCAGCCTGGATCCACCGCTTTTGCGCCTCCTGCGCGCCACCTCGCGGGCACGCTCGCTCGGGCGAAACCGGTGGATCCAGGCGTCTCAGGCGACGAGGGTGAGGGTCGCCAGCCAGGTGGTGAGGTCGGTGATCCCAGTGGCCAGGTCGGTGCCTGGAGACCAGGCCAGGGTGTGGCGGGCGGCGGTGGTCTCGGCCCAGGCGTGGCGGACGTCGCCTTCGCGGAACTGGCCGGTGACCTGCGGCGCCGGGGCGCCGTAACGTTCGGCGACGAGGCGGGCGACGGTGGCGATCGTCTGGTGCTCACCTGAGCCGATGTCGAGGGGGCCAGTGATCAGCGCATCGGTGACCGCGGCGTGGTGCATCGCTGTGGCGACGTCGTCGATGGCGACGAAGTCTCGCCTCACCTGCCCGTCTTCGTACAACGGGATCGGCCGGCCGGCGGCGGCGGTGCGGCAGAACAACGCGACGATCCCGGTGTACGGGTTGTGGGGCGACTGGCCCCGGCCGTAGACGTTCTGCAGGCGCACGACCACAGGCTCGACCCCGAACGCACGGGCCCAGATGGTCACGAGGTTCTCCTGGGCGAGCTTGGTGGCACCGTAGACGCTCACAGGCCTGGGCTCGACGGTCCGTGCGTCCATGGGCAGCGGGTCCAGACCTGGGAAGTCCCACTGGCCGCCAGTGATGGACTCAGCCGTGCGCTGGGCGGGGTAGACGACCTGGCCGTCGCGGCTGCGCCAGGCCCCCTCACCGTAGACGGCACGGCTCGAGGCCAGCACCAACCGGCGCGGCACGGCGTCGTGGCGCACCAGGGCGTCAAGCATCTGGCTGGTGCCGACAACATTGGTGCTCGTGTGGCGTGTGGCAGCGGTGAGCGACTGGCCGGTGCCGGTCTCGGCGGCGAGGTGGACGACGACATCGGGGTGGACAGCACTGAGCAGGTCGTCCCAGGTGGCTGTGTCGCGGATATCGGCGACACGCAGCTCGACCCGGTCGTCAAGACCGACCGGGCGCACAGGGACGGGGTGCACCTGTGGCAGCAGGGCGTCCACGGCGACGACGTGGTCGAAGGTCCCGGCGAGCAGACGGCACAGCGCCGTCCCGATGAACCCGGCCCCGCCGGTGACGACGCACACGCTCATGGCTCACCTGGGCCGAAAGCGTGGCGGACCAGGTGGCGTACGGCCGTGGCGTCACGTGCCCGGCCCGCCGCGGGGAACAAGGCCAGAGCGTGGGCGCGGGACGTCACGTGCAGGCGGGCTGCGCGCCGGGCGCGTGACCACCCCAGCCGGGACGCTTGCGCCGCAGCAAGGGTGAAGTAGCGCCGCTCCCCGGCGAACCGGCTGCCGTCGAGCAACGACATGCTCGACGCCGAACGTGCGTGGCGCCGGTAGGTGAAGCACACATCAGGCAGGCACAGCAGGCTCCCGGAGGCCATGAGGATGTCGACGACGACCGCAAGGTCCTGGACGAACGGGAACCCGTCGCGAAACCCGGTACGTGCCAAGACGTCACGGCGGAACACCAGCGACGGCCAGTACAACCAGTCCCCGTGCATGAGGGTGACGACCGCTGGTTCACCGCTGAGCAGCCGTGGGGCGCGGCACCGCGGACGCAGCAGGTGCTTGACCGAGTCGACCAGCGTGGACACCGGCCGGCCGTGGCCGTCGACGACCTGGACACCAGGCTGGATCACCGTCGCCTCGGGGTGCTGCTCGGCCGCCGAAGCCACCGTCGCGACATAGGTCGGGCTGAGCAGGTCGTCGGACCCGAGGAACACGACGAGGTCGTTGGTCGCCAGCTCCAGGCAGCGGCGGTAGTTCGCCGTGATCCCGAGGTTCTCCTCGTTGCGGACATAACGCACCTGGTCATGGCCCAGGCCGGTGATGTACTGGCCCACAGCCGGGTCTGGGTACGCGTCGTCGACCACGGTGAGCGTCCACCCGTCGCTGGTCTGGGCCAGCACAGACTCCACCGTCAGACGCATCAGCCCCGGGTCACCCCAGTACGGGACCATGATGTCGAGCGGCACGAGGCAACGTCCTCCACAGCTGTGGCCTTGGTGCTCCAGCGCCGGACCGCGGCCATTGCCGATGACGATACCCGCCGAAGGCTGGCATTCCGGGCAAATCCCGCACCCGTATCGTGTGGTTGGTCAGGTCTCACCCTTCTGGCGGCGGGGCAGCGGACTGACGATAGGCTGTGTCCCCTATGGACAGCCCTGAGATCTCTGTCGTCCTTCCCGTGCGCAACGGTGAGCGCACCCTGGCCGCGACGATGGACGCGCTGGTCGCCCAGACCTGCACCTCGATGGAGGTCGTCATCGTCGACGACGGTTCCACCGACACGACCGCGAAGATCCTCGCCGAGTACGACGACCCACGTCTGCGCATGGTGCACCAGACCGGGCACGGGGTGTGGCACGCCCGAAAACAGGGCATCGCGTTGACCACGGGCCGGTACGTCGGGTTCTGCGACGCCGACGACCTGCCTGACCGGCGGCTGTACGAAACCCTCGTCACCAGCGCAAAAACCACCGGCTCCGATATGGTCGTCACCGCGTACCGCCGGATCGCACGTGACACCGGGCACCTGCTCGGTGTGGAGATGGCCCGGCGCAACGCCCCGGTGATGCACCCCGACCGCGACCCGCACGGTTTCGCGTCGGTGAACACCGCGATGTGGAACAAGCTGTTCGACGGTGGCACAGCACGGCGCGTCGGCAAAGCCCTCGAGGTCGACGAGCTGCGTTTTGACCCCCGCCCCCGCCGCGCAGAAGACATGCTCTTCTTGGCGTTGTGCCTGCCGTGGCTGAGGACCGTCTCGTTCGTCGACGAACCGTTGTACGACTACGTGGTCCGCCCCGACGCGACGATGACCCTGCTCACACCGTCCGAAGCCGACGACCTCGCGGGGAACCTCGCCGCCATCCGGGCGTGGGTGATGGACCACGCCGAGGACGACGCCGAAGCCCTCGCCGGCGTGGTCGACGCGATGGCGTTCGTCCACCTCGGGCTGTCGGCCCTGGTGAACATGGGCCCGTCACTGTCGCGCCGCGACGCCCGGGCGTACTGGCGCCATATGCGCGGGCGGCTGGTCCGCGAGTTCCCCCACTACCGCGACCACACACCCAGGGCGCAGGTCTCAGGCAAGCTGCGCGCCGGGCTGTGGCTCGAACGGTGCCACGCCCTGCTGCCCGCGGCACGCGCGTACGTCGCGTACACCAAGACCACAGGACAAGACGCACGCTGGTGAGCGAGCTTGGCGGTGGCCCAGACCAACCCGTGATCGACCGGCGCGGAGCGCTGTGGGTCGCGAGCGGGTCGGCGGTCGCCGGGGTCGTGGGCCTGGCGATCATGGTCGTCACCGCACGGGTGCTCACCGACGCGGACTTCGCACAGTTCATGACGTTCTGGTCGCTGTTGTTCGCAGGCTATGCCGTGGTCACCGGGGTGAACTACGAGTCGGCCCGTGCCACCGGCGCGGTGGTGCTCGACCCTGGCCGTGCCCGGGGGCGTGTGTTACCAGTGGCCCTGGGGATCGGCGCGACGCTCGGGCTCGTCGTCGCTGCGTCGGGCCCGTGGTGGCGTCCGGTGCTCATGCCCGGCCGCGGGACGGTCGCGGTGCTCGCCGTCGCGCTGTCCCTTGCCGCGTACACCGGGTACCTCGCCGTCGTCGGGGCCCTCATGGGCCACCGGCGCTGGCACGTGTCAGCGTCGATGGTCGGGGCCGACGGGGTTGTGCGGCTGGTCCTCGTCGTCGTGGCGTTGGCGCTGGCCACCAACCTCGACGCGGTGGAGGTCGCTGTGGCTGCCACCGCGCTGATGTGGGTCGTCGCGCTCGTCGCGCGACCGGTGCGCGGCGCGGCCAAGGCCCGCGCTGACGTGCCCGCCGGACGGCTGGTGCTCAACTACGCCCAGGCGATGGCTGCCGGGGTTGGGTCGGCGGCGCTCGTCGTGGGGTTCTTGGCGTTGCTGCGCACGACGACCGACCAGGCGACGTGGGACGCGAACGCCTCGCTGATCTTGGCGGTCACGCTCACCCGTGGGGTGCTGCTCATGCCCCTCAACGCGTTCCAGGGCGCGGCGATCGGGTACTTCCTCGACGCCCGCCGGCCCCGGGCCGCGTCGTTGGTCCGCCTGGCCGGGCTCGTTGTTGGCGTCGGTTCGGTCGCTGCCGTGGCCGCCGGGCTCGTCGGGCCGGCTCTCGTGCGTCTGCTCGTCCCTGGTTTTGGCATGTCAGGGTGGATGCTCGCAGCCCTGGTGCTCGCAGTCGTGCCCCTGGCGCTGCTCGTGCTGTTCGGCGCGGTGACCCTCGCCCTGGGCAAGCACCTGGCCTACGCCGCCGGCTGGCTTGTTGCTGCTGGCGTCGCATATACCGTCATGCGGCTGGGCCTGCGCCTGGACCTCAGCGTCGTCGCGGCCCTCGCAGCCGGTCCGTCCGTGGGCGCCGCGCTGCACCTCAGCGTCATCTGGACGTCGTTGCGGCGACCCGCCACGAGCGCTCCGCCGACGCCCGGCCGGCGTGGACCATCGCGATGACGGCGAACAAGATTCCTGCGCCCACACCAACAACGCTCGCGAACACCCCGACCACCTCGCCAGGTGCGCTCCACCCCGCTGTCCCTGAGGCATCGGCGACCAGGCCACGCTCCCCGAACATGTTCGCGTAGTGGACCAACCCGACAACCGATGCGATGACGATAGCGGTGGCGGCACCAGTGCCGACCAGCCAGAGGTTTCTGTGTGGGGTTGTCGCAACCACTAGGCCCTCACCACAGCCAGGGTTCTTGTCGTCGAAACGGGATCCGGCACGTTGGCCGAAAGGCCACAGTCATATCCCGTCAACGTCCAGCTCCATAAGAGCCCAGGAGTAGTCTGGGCCGGCATCGCGAACCATCCCGTCGGGTCGGACGAGCGCCCACTGGTCGCAGTTCCGAGCGACGGGGAACAGCCGCAGCCGGGTCCCGTCGCCGAAGAAGAAGGCTGCCGACAGGGAAGGAGACTCAACGTCGGCGCCGACCAGCACCCTCCCGTCAAGCGCTGCAACCGCTCGTTCCACCTCCTCGCGGTCGTGGAAGCTCGCGACAAGCACGCTGTCAGGCGTCTCGAGACGCCAAAACGCGGACACAACGTTCAGATGCCACCGCCCCATGCCCGGAGGATGCGGACGCGGTTCGCCGATGTTCGTGATGAAGGAATAGTCAGCGCAGAGTCTCGACCCCCACAGCGGCAGCCCGAAGGCCCCCGCGAGGTCAGCACGCAAATCAGCCGAGGCCCCCGTCATCGGGCCGGAAGAAATGGTCATCGGCACCTCCAGTCGAGTGACATTCATTGTTGGCGCTGCAGGTTCCAGGAGTACCCTGGGCCAACGACACGAACCATCCCGTCGCGCCGGAACAGCATCCACTGCTCACCGCCGCCTTCCATGTTGTAGTGCGTGAATGTCCGCAGTCTTGTGCCGTCAGAAAAGTGGAATGTCGGCGACAACGACGGAATGTCGACGTCACACTCGGATAGCACCTTCCCGTCGAGGCTCACGATGGCCCTCTCCATCTCCTCGCGGCTGTCCTCGCAAGCTCCAAGAACAGAACCGGGCGTTTCGATCCTCCACGCGGCAAAATAGATCCATAGATGCCACGCGCCATACCACTGCCCAAACCTTGGATCGCCCATGTGGGCCTGTCCAAAATTGAGCCGTAGAGAGGAGCCCAGACCAAGCTTCGATCCCCACACGGGCAACCTGAACGCACCATCCAGGTCCTCCCGCAGCTCTGCTGTGGGGCCCGTCGGGAGCGCCGAGGAAATACTCACGGCAAGTCCTTTCAACTATTCCAACAGATTGTCGCCAACACGCCAGAACTCTCTGGCCAGCTCATCCGCCCCAGAATGGTAGTCATGGTTCTGCCCGTGGAGCACGCTCTCGACTCTTCCGATTTCGTCGGGCGTCAACTTCCTCCCCAACTGCCTTTCGGCTTCTTGGGCCATTTGTCGAGCATCAGAGTTCTGCGCAACGTTGCTTCCTGCCATGCCGCCGTCGCCGTGCCCGACTGGTCTGCGGGTTCCGGTGGCTGCCTGGTCGGCCAGGTCGTCGGCCATCGCCTCATAATCATAGCCCCGCCTACCGGGCCTCCAGCGTGCCGCGCCGGTGTCGCCTGCCATCGCCTGGCGGGCCCGCGCGGCGGCGGGGTTGTCGATGGTTGCACGCACGCCTCGTCCAACACCTGCGCCGAGACCCGCCGGGACGACGGTCAAGGTCAGATCGATGCCGTCGAGCAGAAGCTGGGCGGGGGTGGCGTGCTCGAAGTAGCTGCGGGCGCCGGCCTGGGGGTCGCGGGCGAAGGTCTTGATGCCCTGGTAGTGCTCCAGGCCCCAGGTGGCCAGCCCGGCGACCCAGAACGCTGCCCCGAAAGACATGAACGGGACGACCGCGATGACCATCGCGATGCCGAAGACCACGAGGATCTTGGCCCCAGGTGGCAGGTCGTGCCACAGCTGGGCGATGTGGTCCAGCAGCCCGGCGAGCCAGTCCCAGCCGCCGTGCATCTGCGGCCCAGTGCCTTCGGCAAGGTGCGGAGCGATGACCAACGCGGCCACCAGCAGCCCAGCCAGGAGCCCACCGGCGACCAGACGAGAACGCCAAGGGCGGACCGGCCCAGCGTGGTGCTCCATCCCCGCCTCACGCAGCGCCCGTTGCAGCGCGGCGGCGGTCGCACCGCGCCGGGCGGCGACCAGGCGCGGCTCGCCACGCTCACGGGTGTGGGCGAGGACGGCCTGGGCCAGGTCCCGGCCGGTGACCCACACCAAGGCCAGCACCGCGTTCGCCGAGGTGGCCAACGCCCGCCCAGGCCACCGGGCCCGGGTGTGCCACGCCGACAACCTGGCCCCTGCGTGGGCCACCCAACCCCACGCCGGGCCAGGCACCAGGTTCGTCGCTGGGCGCGCCGCCAGACGGTAGGCGTCGACCGCCAGGCACACGAGGAACACCACCACGAACACCGCAGGGCGGTACTGGGCGTGGCCGAACCGCTGCCAGGGGACCTGCAACCACCACGGCACCACCGACCCTTCAGCCAACCACGCGTCCCCGCTGGCCAGCCGCGCGTTGCACGCCAGGTGGTCTGACATCATCGTCACCAGCACCACCACCGGCACGACCAACGCCACAGGGCGCACCACGGCCCGGGCTGGCAGCGGCCTGGCACGCACAGCCCGCCAGGCCACCACGCCCAGCCCGGCGACCCCGACGACCAGGGCAGTGGTCATCGCGTGCCCGGCGAACACCACCGGGTCGCCAGTGCCCCACGCGGCGCTGACCGTCTCGGTCGGGACCGGCCAGAACCGGTAATGCACGTAACCCGTCGGGATACCGTTACCATCGAGGTCGACCAGCAACGATGCCAGGCCCGTGTGCTCGGTCGTCACCCACCAGGTGCGTCGCAGCACCTCCTCGACCGCCGCGAACGCCGCCCCCGACGCCAGACCGAGCAGCACGAAGTCCACCGCCGCGAACCGTGACACCCGCCGCGGGGCCGCCACCGCCACCAGGACCACCGGGACGACCTTCAACGCCTCCTCGCCGATCCCCGCGACGAACGTCGGAGCACCCAGACCCAGCCCGAACGTCCCACCCAGCCCAGCCGAGACCGCCCGCAGCACCACCCCCACGAGCACCGACCACACCATGCACGCCGAGAAGAACCTCATGAACCCCGACCAGGTCAACGTCTTGGTCCGGGCCAGCAAGAACCACGCCACCACGACCCACAACGTCCCCAACCACACCCGCATCCCCGCACGCACGTCGGGCACCACCGCGACGAGCACCAGCAGGTACACCGGCCCCACCCAGGCCATGACCGTCCGGGCCCGGCGTATGCCCCGAGCAGCCCGCTGGTGCTGGCCCATCCACCGCGCCCGACGCT
>Ga0123353_10009236_pt1 | contig 13574 bp, 7 predicted proteins | sample TergutLab28metaG_3_FD_92763 | JGI IMG/M metagenome (GOLD analysis project Ga0123353, IMG submission 92763) | Labiotermes labralis P3 segment gut microbial communities from Petit-Saut dam, French Guiana - Lab288 P3 | ecosystem: Host-associated > Arthropoda: Insects > Digestive system > Gut ... | reverse complement strand
GAAAAGGTAAGGGTTTTTAAAAAATGCAGACTGGTTAAAAAAAAATTAGACGGAAAGGGGGGGGGGGGAGGTAGTCGCTACAGAAAAGGAATATTAAAAATATAACGCAGACCTATTCATTTCGTTCTCTCTGCTTGGCAATAAATGCAAACATTATTTCAGTACAAATCGCAGAAGAGACTAGGGGAAATGGAGTAGGTATGGAAGTTTGTAATAAAACAAAAAGAATGAATTTTATTTATGTTTACTCGCTTAGAATATTTGTTTTTTTAAGCAAATTACTATGAAGGATGGGGAAATTAGCGACTGTGAATTGGCAGTGAATTCATTTTCGTTGGTGAATGATCATAGTTAATTCATGTTAATCAAAAGCTAACCAACAAGAAATATCATATAAATGGAAAATTTGTAGACAAAACTTTATGTGCATTGGCTAATGTTTCTAATGTTGTTGCTTTAATACTATTAGCTGGTATCTTCTTCCTTATTCTATTGTGCTAATTTCACACTGTAGTAGGGACCGAGCCAGAAATTGTGCCGCAATATGCGCTTAGAATTTTGGAATGGCAGGGTATTAAAGGAAGTTACTAGTAATAGTAGAAATATCTAATCGCCAACACTAACGCAGGAGCATGTCATTAGGAAAAACACAAATAGGAGGCCATAAAAGTCTCTGCTGGATCAGGCAGCTTGCAGTTTGTAAAGGGCTTAAGAACAAAGCCACAACGGCTTGCCACACAGTCTGTTTCTAGACTCCGTACCGACTGCCGTCATGTAAACCTACAAACGTCCACAGGAAACCACATTTTGAAAACGTTGATACGATTTTTGCACCTTACTCGTTACAAAATTTTGTGTTCAATCCTTTTTTTCGTTCTGAATTTAAAGATTATGAGGTCAGAGAACCGGAAATGAGTTCTCTCTTTCATGTCTGGGATAAAGGTTGGACGACCCAGGAATTTTGGTTCGTTTTCGGGAAAAATAACAGACTTTATCTCTTCGAAGCGTCTAGCATGATTCTGGGGCTCAACACAGCTTCATATCTTACCCGAGATTCTGTCTCAGATGTAGAGCAGACGGTGCTTGAAGCCTATCGCTGACCTGCCTCAAGTTGCGACATTAGAAATATGTACTGCTAAACCCACACTCTCACTAATGATTCATGGAGTACACAGGAACAGGCGCCTTAAAAACGTAAGATTAAGAATACAGGTCACGAATCTCTTAATTCTGTCATCTGTCGAAAGCATTCGGAGACTGAATATGAGGTAGATGGAAAGACAAACTTAGTCTTGGCCTTATGCTTTCACTTTTTCCTGTGAATAACTTAATTACATTGCGCAGTAGCCTACGTAGCAATGTGTATATCAATTAAATTCATAACCTTAAATTGGATATCGGCTCATTAAAGGGGTTAAAAGCGGCCGAGACGTTGCGTTATTCACCCATCCCCTGCTAACATCGAGGTAAAAGGAAGTGTAGAGCTGCTCCTCTTCTCTCCCTCTGTGCCTTAATGGAAGGTTACAGGGCAAACGTTACACTTCTTCCTGGACGGTTGAGATAATTTTGTATTTCTTCAAATAAAGTAGGTAAAACTGAGATCCAAACACATACAACATACTGTTACATAAAGAATTTTACCCGCACATTACCTTTCGAGTAGCGCACACAAAGAAATATATAACCCCTTACAAACCAAAATGAAACGATATGGTGGCAGTGGCTCACTGTCTTAAGTGAAAATGGGGAGGACAAGTGGCAAGAATGTACCAGCGCAGATGGGCACCAGCTGCATCAATGTGGAATGTAAGAAATGGCAAAAGGAGAACCGGGGTGACCGAAGACCCGTTGGGCAGGCACGTTCGAGACAGCGGTAGGAGAAAAGTCACGAACAGGCTGAAACTGGAGCCAATGGAGTAGGTACAAACAGCATTCGTAAAACCAATGTTACAACTCGTGGATATAAGCATAAAGTTGCTACATAAGTGTATTTAGCGATGCAAGTGCCAACCTACGAGACTAAGTGAAACAGTATTACATGTTCCAAGTGTCAATGCGACTACTTTAGGAACAGATCACCTAGTGATAAGCATTTGAGCTTTCCACGGTTCCAGCAGAGGGCACAGAATCAATTAGGCTTGTTTATTTATAATCCCTTATTACATTAACTGGCTTGTCTCATAACGGAGCGTCAGTATGATTAGTGTGGGGCATAAACTGTATTTTTATATATTATATAGCTGAACACCACCCTTGGAAGGATAGAAACTATTTAGTTTTTATAATTTAATATTTGCATTATTATTGTAAGTATGGTTATTACCACAATGGCTGAACTTGAGGAGCTGCTATACATTGAGTAAAACTGTTGACAGACCCTTGTAATATTGTACTTAACTAGTATCAATATCGTGTGGTTTAAATATGGTTAATTATTTCAGATTATGGCAACCATTCTGTCTCATTTTACACCAAAATCCAATGACGTCTGTGCAGAAAGTAACTTAGATACAAATGAACAACACCCTCGGAGATAGTTTACTCTTCGAAAGAAAACAATAACATTATTATTTCCTTCCAGGTATCTATACATCATCTACAAATTCGCATTTATCAAAAGGAGCGGATAATTTTTTGTTTAAATTTTCGAGATACTTCAAGGATGCTACAGCTTATACATTCAGAAAGTCACAGGCTAAGAATTTCCGAAGTATACGAATTCTTTCGTTCGTTGCAATGGAAGATTTGAATACAAATTCAAGGTTATAGTAGAGCATCGGCAGAAAATTTCACGATTCCTTCTACATGATCCGCCCAAAGAATTTACACTTTCGAGCCCTCGTCTCAGAAATGAAGAGAAACAAATGGCACTGTTATTATTATTATTCAGTATAAAAATAGCCGTAGCACATATATATTAGAATTGTACAATGTTCCATATCGTTGAATTTTCTTCAGGATTTGAACCTGCTTGAAAATAAAAGCCATTAAGGTCATTTTGAATGAGGGGGACGAATATGAAAGCAAAAGTTTCAAAAGAATAGTGATTTAGAGTTCCAATTCGAAAATCAAAGCAACAAACCGGCAGTTCGTCGTCAATTTCAAATATTAGCATGAAAATTGGCTACATATCCGAGGACATTGTGTTTTTTCTTCGCTTTTCTACGCTAATGCCGGAGTAGTAACTCAGGGTAAACCTCGACCAAGCTTGAATAACTCCAATTTCACAAGTTCCTGGGTCAGCCATTTTGTCATTAGGTACTGATTGTAGGAAATTAAAAAGTACAATGTTTTAGTGGTCTCAAAACCCATAATATTCATATAATATTTAAAAAATGGGTTAATTAGTTGCAAAACTAACGCAGTGACAACATAAAACCTTTTAACCCTAAGAAAACGAAATCTGTCATTTGATAACCTTGCATGGGATTCTGTTAATGAATGGCCAGGAACTTTAAACAGGTCTATATTCCCTCCTTGCTGCCATGGTACTTGCTGGGTAAAGCTTCACAGCAACATGGTAACTAAGTGACCTCAGAGCAGATTGGTTCGTACATAATCAATCAAGTTCGTGCGTGATGCACGCAGGCACAAACGTACATAGACACACAGAGAGTTTCACCTCGTTTGGGTGGGATGATTAGTACTGCCTTGTTACTCACTAGGCCACAATTCACCGCTGCCTGCGAATTTTTCCATGCAACAACATTTTGCAAGCCATTTTGAGCCATACAGCTCACAAGCCACAGCGTTCACATGCACAATCTTAAAATACGTGTGTGCTTTTGAAAACAAAGTGCTGAGGAGAACATTTGAACCAAAAGTACAAGGAATAAGGCGTAATTAGTACCTTCATAATATTCAATTTGCATGTAATGACATTAAGCCTAATAACTAAGAATGACTATGGAGTTTAACAGGAAATAACTTCTTTCGTATATTTAAACTTCAGGCCTTTCCTTTATCAGTTTTATACCTTTATCTTTATCCTTTATTCTTCCGTTAAAGCAGGCAATATATTTGAATCATTGTCCGTGTGGTGGCACAGTTAACATAACGAATCTACCTGCGTAAATACATGAAACTTTAGAGCTATATAACACCTACAGAGTCACATAAGCCTTACGTGTGATCATAAATTATCTCCTTACATAACGGCACTAAAGGAAAACAACGATAAATATACAGTAGTACAGTAACCTGTTAACTCCGCTCGTAACAAAGCATGTTTAAGACAATTACAGGAAGGGAGACGAAACTGGTGGAATATGTAAAACGTACTGCAAAAATTGATCAAAATTTATAGAATTTCAGTTGTAAAACTTGACTGAAAAACGTAAACTTGGGAGACCAAGTGTAGATGGAAAGTTGATATTTTTTATGCATCTTTGATGAACTGGTAGTGAGACGGTAAAGGCGATTCGACTAGTTGACCGCTAGTTGCAAACTTGATAAAGGAACTTTAGTTTTAGAAAAGCGGAGAAAATCTTGAAAACGCGGGGAAATATCCACTCCTGGAGAAACGCTCTGCTGTATGGAGTAAGCTGAGGTGCAGCGCGAATGTTTCCGTTGAGTGGCAATCATTTGTTTGTTGTTCGTTAAGGTCCCAGGTTCGAAAATAGGCCCGGAAACCAGATATTACGACTAAGGTCTCTCGTACTTTTTTTCAGTCTATGAATAAACTCTTTTTTTTTCGTATAATCCCCAAATTATAAATCGTTTGCCTTCTACCACACCCTTTGCAATCTGTTACTCACTAACCCCCCTCTCATTAGACGCTGTTTAATCCAGCTACTGGAGCTTCCTTAAATTAAATATTGTGGCTTCGTGCAGTTACAGATAAAACAGGTTAATTTTATGACAAACGTTTATGAAAGTCGAGGAAAAATATGAATTATTCGTAGCGGTTAAGAATGAAACAGAACAAGCAGCACATTACGGAAGTGACGTGCAAATTCTCTTGTGCTTCAGTCAATATTGAATCAGTGACTTTTTTTCTTAGAATATTGTGTAGCGTGCACACTCACTGAATTCGTGATCTCATAGCCTTCTTCAAAGGCCAAAATGCAGGGCCATCTGTGGAACTCCTAGCTATACAGAGTTGTCAAATTTCCTAGTCACATTAACGTACCTTCAACAATTTTAAATTTCTTACACCGTGCATTTTAACATAAATTATATAATATAAACCAAGAAAGTGCACTTTTTCTAAATTAATAATTCTAATTTTTAATTTTGAAGACATTAAAAATTAAAATATTAGTTCATAAAAGGTACATTTTGTTGATTTATATTGTAGGAGGCTTATTCAGAAAGTAACTACCGTTTCGCTGTAAAAAAATCGAATAAGATTTCGTATAAAATTTTATTGTTATCAGATTCTACATTCTTGAAACTATTTTTCCACATATTCGCCGCCATTATTGAGGTACTTACCGTAGCGGGGCACAAGTTTTTGTATACCCTCCTCATCGAATGCGGCCGCCTGCGATGTTAGCCACTACTGACAATGTCATAGAGTAGAGTCCTTGAAAACTGAGGAAAGTGCAGGGACAGATCAGAAATTGTGAAATGTCTGTCATCACGCACTCTTTCGTTAACCGTACGCACCAAATCATCATTCAACAAAGATGGACGCCCACTTCGCCCCTCATCGTGCACGTTCGCTCGTCCTTCATTGAACATCCGAACCCATTTCCTAACCATGTCATAACTCATCGCATTTTCACCATACACTTGACAGATCTGGTGATGATTCTCACTTGGTAGCACATTTTTAGCGTTCAAAAAACGAATTACACCCCTTCAATTGTCTTAAACATGTTTAACGCACAGGAACAAACATAAACATAACACGAATTTCACGAAATAGCGTCTGTGGCTTCTCAATTGTTAGAGGAAGTCACTGCACATGCGCAAAGTGACAGTGTCTAGGATGCTCGAGAGATATGGGCAGACGGTACTTACTTTCCGAATAACCTACCTTCAATAATTATATAAAATAAAGCAGTCCCAGTACGGGCCTGGACAGACCCTGACGATCCCAGATTTTCTAGACAGGCTGCACATAAAGGCGACAAAGTTGTCAAATATCAACACCGGTCGCCTTTACCCCCCATGCTATATCCTATTTCTGTTAGAGGCTGCGTCGACCCCAGGGACATAGTGCAGCCGGAAGAACTACCTCCATGAAAAATTCCAAGACCTTAACCAACTGCGCCAGTAAGTACCCCTTCAATATTAGAGATATGTTAAATACACTTATTATTTCTCGTACATGTCTACTATAACTACGTGTTAATTGACTTTAGCAGATAGAAGATTCAAGAGAAGAAAATGCAGAGAAAAGAAAAATTGTTTGAACAGTGAAAACTATAATGGCTCCTGGAATTATTTATAGCGTATTCATCGACTGTCTACTGACTTTAATGTGTGGAATCCTGATAATGGTGCATGACATTTAGAATTATTAAGATTTTGCAATTTTTTCATAGTCCTCTGCTTAAAAAAACAAAACGAAGGTAAAAATTTAAGAGCCTCATTCTGCATTTGTCCCGCTGTATGGAAACCTTCTCAATATTTTTGTTTGTTTTAATGCACTTCAAAACACTAGACGATGGGTACAGCAGAGACATTGTGGGGTTCTGAACGTCTCCCTATTCCTTGAAAGAGGAATATTATCCTCCTGGATGGAAATTGGGCTGTTATAAAAATGGCGGGGAAAAAAAGAAATCCCCATGGGGTTACGTTTATTTGATTATGACTTTATTTAACAACAGTTCGTAGACAATATTTTTGTATTGATTCAGGTGGGACGTTGATAATGTACATATAATGTACAATATAATGTATAATGATTTACAGGAATGTAAGAGGACTGATTTTGATATCCAATATATAAGAACCGAGATACACAGAACTGTAATTCTGTCTTTTGTTTTATATGGGTGTGAAACGTGGTCTCAGATTGAGGAAGGAACATAGGCTGAGTGTACAGGGGAAGGTATCAGGGCCTAAGGTTGACAAAGCAACAGAAGAGTGCAGAAGACTACATAATGAGCTGTGCTCTTTACCGAATTTTATTAGGGGTGATAAATTCAAGAAGAATGAGATGTATTGGGCATGTGACCTGCATGGGGAGAGGGGAGATGCATATAGGGTTTTGCGGTAAAGACGTGATGGAAAGAAACCACTTTGAAGGCCTAGCAATAGATACTATGATAATATTAATATGGATGTTTAAGAAGTGAAATGTGGAAGAGTGGAGTGGATTGCTGTGGGTTATAATAGGACAGCTGGCGAGCACCAGTGAATGCGGCAATGAACCTTCGGGTTCCATCAAGTGCGGGAAATTTCTTGACTAGCTGCAGACTTGTTAACTTCTCAGAGAGGAACCTGCTCCATGGAGTTAGTTCAGAATGTAAGAGACAGCGGCCATGGAATAGCAAGGTATCCCAGCGAGTACACCTTCTGACTTGTGTTAGGGAAGTGATAAATTCGAATCTCGGCTAGGACATCTGCTAGTCAGAATCTAGTGTTGTGTGGTTCTACTTAGTCTTTTCAGACAAACTGCCCAACTGAGCCACCTTCGTAGTAATCATTCCGCAGTAATATCACTTTTTGGCAATGCTTTGTGAGAGCTACTGACGGAATCATTAATAAACATCTCTGGGCCCACATTCGAAGTCCATACCTCCCAAATGCGGACCACAAGTCCTAACAGCTCATCATGCTTTGTCCAGGACTTGAAATGACATCGTGTCTTGTTGCTTTTGGTGTCGATATATGTGCAGGCAGCGTCATAGAAAGGATTGTGTTGGATTTATGCTAATGAACGTCTCGTATTAAATCATGTGGACGAGCCCAGTACATGTCCGTCTGTCCGTCACAGATTTCACCTATAACAATAGACAAGCCCAACTCTCTGCCTAGCAAGTCACAAGTCCTCATCAACATTACAATGGACAACTAAACTGACTACCCGACATAAACCAACACAAAAGACGTCACTCGGACAGTCGATATATGGATAATTTAACACACAACATACCTAGCTATAAACGCGGCACACGAATCAACAAGTAAACTGACATTCACTCCCCTCGTTCGACGGCTTCTTCCTTGATTGACATTGCGGGAACGACACAGAGTGAGGGTTTTTGTGTAAATACTGTCGGGGAAAATAATTTGATATGACAGAGATGCGATGTAGCAGGATGGAAGGTAACTGTGTAATGTAAAACATGACAAATTTTTTGCTTTTACAACGAGCAGGTTGACATAACCTGTAGATATTCCGAACTGTATTCGGAAAGTATCAGTTTCGAATCTCGGTCAAGACACAGCCCATCATGACCTACGTAGTTAGTAAGATTTCTTCAGTACAGTGACACAAACGTTGGGACAATAACTTAAACCAGGAAACGACAGTTTTCTTCTATATCCTTTATAGTTCTTTCTTTACTATCATCTAATATTCGACGGTGTGTAATCTGAGCTACTGACTACTTAAAATAGTCCGAAAATAAATAAATAAATAAATAAATTCACAAATAAATAACTGTATGAAATTGACCCATATTAAGGAGATGTTAGTTGCTCACCTAGACAAATATTTGTCCGAATTTCAAGGAACAAGTTGGACCGTCACAGTTTTCCCCAAAACCCTTCCATTGGCCCTAACCTGACCCATCTTAATCCAATCTGCACCCTTTCACCTCTTTTCCTTAAGGTCCATTTCAACATTCTCCTCTATTTTAGGCCTAAGTTTTCCAAGGGTCTCTTCTGGCCGCTTCCTTCTCTTTTATGTATACCACATGACCCAGCTATCCCGTCCAACTTGCTCTAATCATCCTAATAATATACGCTGAAAAGGACAAACCACGCATGACCTTTTAAATTCTTCCCAGCTCCTTCCTAGGTTCAAATATTTTCCTCAGCATTCTATCCTGTAGCAGCCGCAGTAGACTTATGCATCATCCGATTAGTATAGGAAAGGTAAAAAAGGTAAATCAGTCCCATTACAGTCCTGGACAGGCCCAGAGGGTTCCAGGAAGTTAAGGTTCCCAGATTTCATAACAACGGCACAGGATGGTGGTAAGGTTGTCAGCCTTACGCATCGGCCGCCTTTACCCCCAGGAAATGCTCCTGGTACTCATTTCTGTTAGAGGCTGAGTCGACCCCTGGGCCATAGTGCGATGGAAGGGATTATATATCAATGAAAAATTCCAGTGACACCAGCTGGGATCGAACCAGCGACCTTCCGACTTGTAGTAAAGCACTTTAACCACTGTGCTACCGCGGTCTCCGATTAGTATAGGAGACCAAATTTATTTTCATGTAACACGACACTCATAATTCTACCTATACCCTATTTTATATATATATTTGTGTGTGTGTGTGTGTGTGTGTGTGTGTGTGTGTGGGTCGGGTAGCTCAGTCGGTATAGCGACTGAACTACGGGCTGGACGGTCTGGGATCGAATCCTGGTAGGGACGAGATTTTCCACCCATACAGACCGGCCCCTGGGACAAATCCAACCCCCTATAAAATGGGTACCGGCTCTTTCCCGGGGGTAACATGCGGCCAAGGCGTGCTGCTGACCACTCGCTCCCTTCCAGTGCCGCGGTCATGGAACAGTAGAGCTATACCTCTACACACCCTCTGGGCCACACCGGGCCTGTAACTGGATCACTTTACCTTTTTACACACACACACACACACACACACACACATACGTATATATATACACACATATAACATACATATACATACATTAAACTTGATACTTACAGAAAGTACGCGGAGTTACATAAGGCTCTGAAAATCATAATGGCATCATGTCGTAAGTTTAATGCCTTTTTTTCTGCCATTGGAACTTGTATGGTCTTTACAACAAAAATAAAAATATGTGTGAGAAGACGAATGAAATTATATAAGCGAGTCACGCAGCAGGTACTGCAAAATAAAATTTGCTTACATTTCGACCAAAACATAAGTCAGAGTTATGTGAAGACTGGGTGCTGAGAAAATTACTTGGACGTGATGAGAGGCGAGTGAAGTGACGCTTATTTCAGAAAGTTGTAAAACGTAAAATTTCCCCCATTTGTGAAGGAAACATAGTAGGGGATTGAAAATGAGATGCTGGAGAATACGACAGGGCAGAATATTGGAGTGACTCGATATAACCTTCGGCGTAATATGTGGTTTGTAGCACAAATGTGATAAACATTAAAAGATAAATTTTTGTCATTAGCTTATAACAAGTTAAATCCCAAAGAGTAAAATTTTCGGCTTTACTTCCAGGTAAATATTTCACTCTAATTTTCCTTTAACATTTAGTAAATCTTCACAAATCTGCCAATATATTGTCAAATACGTTTTACATTCTCTCTCTGATGTTTACAGTTATGTGATACATACATTTGATTTGGTGTTCGGTAACGAACAGTAGAACAGACTTGAAACTTTAAGTCATCCGGACTGAGGCCCTGAACAACTATGTGAAACAGTACCTACATTTCAGAAAATCCCAAAACTTTGTTACAGTGGCATACCGGGGGGTTGGGGGTTCAAACTCTCCCCCCCCCCCGAAATTCCGAAGGCCTCCAAAAATCGTGCCAAACTGAACCCGACTGTGAAAACTGTTAAAAATTGCTGAATTTAGGACGCCAACACCTCCAAGATGTTTGGAAAAAAGGCAGTAAAACTCTAAAACTACCTAGGTTAGCAATTGTTTTACATTAGCGATGACAAATAAATTGGTTGTCATCATAAATAGTCTTAAAGTACTAAAAATTAAGAAAATTTTACTATATGAAATAAAATTTCTTGTACCAAGTTACAGCTGCCTCCAGAACCCCTGACTAGGGGTCTACCGCCCCCAGATTCCCGTTCTCTCTGTCCTCTGTCCTCAACTGAATTTATTGAACCCCCCCGAACAAAATTCCTGGGTACGCCACTGCTGTTAGTCCGTTCTGATGACGAAAGATGCAAGGTCTGCCGAAACGTCGACGTGTATCTAACAAATTACGCAGATTTATGCCAGAAAACGACAGTTATAGTCACTGCAGTAAGAAACTAAAATTCACATCACACGTAACTAATTACCGGCCTACAAAAGTGCATACGCTTTATGCAGATCAAAGGTAAAGTCAGCAGTTCTCTAATATAATAATATTACACCACTGTCATACATTTTGGACAACAAACGCCCCTTTTCTTCCCAAATCACAATATCCAGCATTACGGGCAATGTAATCCAACCCGACGTCAGGCGCCAGAAACAGTTTTGGCTCTGTATCAAATGAAATTTCAACTCGAGGGTGTGTGAGCTGCACAGTCTTTCCGGGTCAAAACGCTCCGCTCACAGTTTCAGGTCACCACTCGTATATTTATCTGTCAACAACGTAAACCGCACTCAAACTGTCGCACCGACTAAGTTGCAACATTCTTCAGGCTTACCCTCTCTGCAGTAATACTTTCCACCCTCTTCTTCTTCTGGGAAGTAGTGGGATGACGCACAAGGAAATGGTATCTATGTGTCAATGCATTTACAAAATTTTAGGTTAGATTTTCGAAAATTTCGTGGGTCGAGATGGCTTAGTCGGTATAAATACTTGCTACGGGTTATAGTGTCCGGAGATAGAATGCCGGTGGGGGCGAGATTTTCCGTACTTTCCAGACCGGCTAGGGACCCACCCAGCCTTTTATACTATGGTTACTCCGTCTTTCCCGGGGGTAAAGCGGCCAGGGCGTGGACTTTACCACCGACCTCCATCTAGCGCCGAGGTTAAAGAAAGAGTACAGCTATACCTCTAAACCCCCCCCCCCTGGGCTTTCGTGGGCTGTTCTAGTGTGAACGTTTACATTTTTTTAACATTGCTGGTTCAAACAGAGCAAGCCAGTGGTTCAGAACCCAGATATTTTTCTATTTTCTAGCCTACTCTTATTCATTAACAGAAAAAAGAGCAGGGGTACGAACTCACCATGCTGCTGGTATCAATTTCTCTGTGTCTTTCCGTTCAACTCTTAAACCATTCTATTGATTTTCACGAAAAGTTGTATGAAAGTCACGCAACTGACTGCCACGTCAAAGCTGTAACTCTGACTTCCCTAAAATCGTTAATAACTTCATGAAGACAGTTCTAAATCCTGAAGTTGAGATACAGTACTGGTACTTACCATAGGTTCCTGAAATAAGGTATGATTCAAAAGCTGAAAATAATGTCCAAGGTTTCTGCAGGGTGATTCAAAAGAAAGTTCACTGTTTTGGGAGGAGATAGCATAGGTTTTTAAAAAAAAAACTCACATGAACATGTGTTTGTTTCTGAATGGTTACAGAGATTCAGCTGTTTGAGTGTACAAAAAAAGTATAATGCATCCTAACAAAATGAGATAAATCACTTACTGTTCATTTTAATTTTAAGGTTTAAATGGTATATTTGTTATATAAAACTCATACATTCGTTACAGTTCACAATAAATGCTCGAAACCCCCGCCTTCAACCTCAACGTAGTGTTCAACTCATACGAAGATCAAGCGATCTTCGTAGGAGTTGACCTTCAGGAAAAAAAGAAGGAATATCTGAAAACTAAAATTGATGCACTTGAAACTAACAGTAAAATCAAAATATTTGGGACCTGTACTAGGGGCATCAATGACTTTAGGAAGGGTTACCAGCCTAGAACTAATGTAGCCAAGGATATGAAGAGTGATTTGGTTACAGACCCCCACAGTATTTTGGCTAGGTGGAGGAAACGTTTCTCTCAGTTATTGAATGTACATGGGGTTAATGATGCCAGGCAGACAGAAATACACACGGCAGAACCAGTAGTGCCTGAGTCGAGTGCCTTTGAAGTTGGGTTGGCTATTGAAAAGTTAAAAAGTCACAAATCACCAAGTATTAATCAAATCCCAGCAGACCTGATTAAGGCAGGGGGTAGAACAATTCGCTATGAGATCCATAAACTTACTATTTCCATTGGCAATACGGAGGAATTGCATGAGGAGTGAAAGGAGTCGATCACTGTACCTATCTATAAGAAGGGCGATAAAACAGACTGCAGTAATTATAGGGGCATATCACTTTTGCTAACTACGTACAAAATTTCATCCAATGTTAACTCCATATGCAGAGAATATTTTTGGGAATCATCAATATGGATTCGACTCAACAGGTCAACTACTTACCATATATTCTTCATTCGTCCAATACTTGAGAAAAAATGGGAATACAACGAAGCAGCGCAGACTTCAAGAAAACTTGTAATTCACTTAGGAGGAAGGTCCTGTAAAATATTCTCATTGCGTTTGGTATCCCGTGAAACCAGCAAGGCTAATAAAATGTGCCTGAATGCAGCTTCTAACACAGTCCGGGTAGGCAAACGTTTGTCTGACGTGTTTCCCTGTTAAGAATGGTTTTAAAATAAGGGATGATTTTTCGCTATTGCTTTTCATTGTTGCTTTAGAGTACGCCATCAGGAGAGTTCAGGTAAGCCAGGATAGCTTGAAATTAAAATGGTGTTCATCATCCTTTGGTTTATTCTGATGATGTTAATGTATTGGGCGGAAG
>Ga0123353_10009235_pt1 | contig 13574 bp, 10 predicted proteins | sample TergutLab28metaG_3_FD_92763 | JGI IMG/M metagenome (GOLD analysis project Ga0123353, IMG submission 92763) | Labiotermes labralis P3 segment gut microbial communities from Petit-Saut dam, French Guiana - Lab288 P3 | ecosystem: Host-associated > Arthropoda: Insects > Digestive system > Gut ... | reverse complement strand
CAGTCACAATTAATAACAGGCGGAATGGAAGATATCATAGACGAATTAATCATTCGCATGGAAACATCTGCAATTACTATTAATGTTCCGCTAAGCGGTATAAGAGAATTGGACAGAAGGATAGAAAGAGACGGCAATCGTTTTATTGCGCGTATTCTTTTATCCATGTCTGTAGAAGACTATGATAAAGCAAGGTTATATATTGATAACGAAGAAGCCGCAGCTTTGGCTTACCGCTTCTTTGGCCAAAGAAATCTTTTTCAGATACCTGTAAACCAAAGACCTGCAGGTTATGATGGTTTTTATTCATGGATGCGAAATAATTGTGTAATAATTGCTATAAACGATACCAATGCAAATGCGCTTCTTCCGCATCTGGATCAACTTATTACAAGGATCTACAGAGACGCTGTAATTTTTCCGCATGTAATTGACGGACACGGTGCACGTATAATTTATGATTCGCGAAAGCACTATGATGGTATTTTAAGAGCCTTGCAAAATATTTCTCTTTTTAATATTCAACGCGAAGGTATCCGCCTTGTTTTAAGACCTGTAAGAGCGAACATCTTGGCAGATTTTAGAACAGCTGTTAATAATATAAAAGATTCTTCAAGGTTTGTTGTTACAGGTATAGAAACAATACAAACAGAAAGCGGAGAAATTGTTAATACAAATGCTGTTATAATTCCGCAATTCAGAACAATTGTTCCGCGCTTGTTCAATATGCGTTCTGAAAATTTTGCAATTCCTTCGCAGTTTCTTTCCAATGGTATCGATGAAGCCGGAATTTTACAGCATATTCAAAATAATTTTGCATCTTTCCCTGCACGTTTTTTAGTAATCAGCCGAACGCAAACTCGGTTAGACAGAGGAATAGCCGGCATACTTTCGCCGTCAGTCAGAGCAGAGACAAGTTTTACAGTTTATGATCTTGTTACAGGCGGAAATTATCACAGCGATACAATCCAGTCGCCTGCAGCTATACATGATTTGTCAAATATGGAAGAAAGAACAATTATAACAAGAAGCCGGGACGCATTGTTATTTTTAAATAATCCAAGAAACGGAGCTACGCTTGAACAAATTATAAGGAGCGTATTTGAAAGGCTATGAGAAAGGTGAAAAAACATTTTATAATTCGTATTATAAATGCATCGTTAATTCTAAAAACCAAAGTATAGCAGTTAAGATATTAAACGGATTCTTGGTACAATGGCATATACCGTTTGTTAGGCGAAGTACAGGCGTATACAAATATTTTAGTATACATTATTTCTATAATTAATATAATAACATTATGCTATAAAATCACCTTACGGTGTAAGATGTTATTATACGATCTGCTGTTCCGATATGTATTTTATTGCCTTCTGCACTGATTATAATAAGGGTGTCAGTTTCGTTAATGAGATGACTGTAAATCAGGTGTAAATTACCGTTAATTAGTTCTCCTTTTGTTAAAAGCCAGCCGAATAATAGATCGTTGGGAAGATTTATGTTTTTATTGTTAATAAAAATATTATGTCTTGGACGACGTCCTATAAGCCAATAAGGATTATGACCACGATTATCAAAATTGCCATTAGCAAGTTTGGGATAAATAACAATACTGTTTCCGTTTATGTTAAACAAGTGTTTTTGCTCGTCGGCACAGCAAGTTCTAATATAACCCTCTATATTTTTGAATTTTATTTTATAAAATGAATCCCACCAACCCCCAAGTAATCCTGGCTGTCGAATACTAACTTGAGTTAAGATTTCAATCTCGTCATGTAAATTCAATGATCCTAGAACAGCAGAATATTCGCAGGCTTCCGTTAGAATTTTTACATTGCTTCTGATTACAAATCCTTCCCTAGACAGATTTTCATAATTGATTATGTTATTTTCGGTAAAGTATCTATTATCATTACGGAACATATCCAGCAAAGAATAATCAAAACTTTTATTTATATCAGCATATATTTCTAAATTCCTATTACATGAGGATAATATGCAAAGAAATATTATGATATTTACTATATTCTTTAGATTCATTTTCCTTTTTACTCCATTACAAAATACTATTATATATTAAATCTTCAATCAATCGTTCTTGTTGCAACTACATCAATTCTCTGCCAATCTGCAATTATAATATCGCCGGCTTTTACAGGAAGTGTAATTTTTATTTTATATATTTCTTTTAAGAGGTCGGGAATTTTTTCTTTTGGACAGGCGTTGGAAGTTTTTACTGGTAAACGGCGGACAGAGATTGGCTTTTGGCTTTGTATTTGACATGTTGCAGTTACTACACGTTTTGGAGAACTTATTTCTTCAAGCGCATAAACTGCGCCGCGGGGACATTTATTGCCTGTTACCAGCAGTGTACTACCGTCTGCTTCCATATTGCAGCCTATCGGACAAACAATACAGGTTAAATCTTTCATATTCCCCCTAACTTTAACGAATACAGAATTCCAATATTGATTCAGAGCTTATATCCAGATATTTAAAAAATTCCGGATCCAGTTTTAGACAGATCATTTCTGAGGGCTGTATATGCCGCTCTTTTTTACTAAGAACTACACGGTCGCCAAGACGCAATTCAAGTACCGCATCGCTTTTTACTATCATTGAACGCAGGTAAATGTGGTTTTCCCTGTCAGGTGCAAGCTGTGTTGGGTTCACATAACGCACATGGGAACCTGCCTTTGTCTTTATTTGTATTGAGGGATGTTCGCCTTTCAGCCAGAGTGCTGCATAACGTCCTGCGCGGCGGCTTTCTTCGCATACCCAGTCTGCAAGATCATGGACATGCAAAACATTTCCGCAGGCAAATATTCCGTCCATATTGGTCATCAGAAAAGAGTCGACAAACGGACCGTTTGTTGCAGCGTTTATTTTAATGCCTGCAGCCCTGGACAATTCGTTTTCCGGTACCAGCCCCACAGACAACAGCACTGTATCGCAATCTATGCGGAATTTTTTATTGTGTGCAAGGACGCTGTTCTCTATTGGGGTGACTTCGATTCCTTCTACACGATCGTTGCCGAATATGCATGTGGTTTGTGATGACAGAAAAAGCGGAATATCAAAATCCCTGAGACACTGTACAATGTTACGTGTCAATCCGGCAGGATACGGCATTATCTCCACTACGGCTTCTACCTTGCAGCCTGTCCAGCTCATGCGCCGCGCCATTATTAACCCAATGTCGCCCGATCCAATAATTACTATTTTTTTCCCCGGAATATATCCTTCTATGTTTACAAGGCGTTGCGCAAGACCTGCTGTATATACTCCTGCAGGACGTGATCCCGGGATGCGGATATTTCCCCTGTTGCGTTCTCGGCAGCCCATGGCAAGCAGAACAGCCCGGCTTTGGATTTTAATTACGCCGGAGGGGGAAATGCAGCAGAGCGAATAAGAGGAATTGTCGTTTGTTATACCTGTTACAGTTGTGTTTAAATAAACAGCAATCCTGGATTTAATGACGCGCTCAATGAAACGTTCGGCAAATTCCGGACCTGTAAGTTCTTCTTTAAATTCATGCAGACCAAAACCGTTATGAATACACTGCATAAGAATTCCGCCAAGATGTTCTTCTCTTTCCACGATTGCGCATGAAAACCCCTGCGCATCCAGTTCCAGCGCTGCCGCCATTCCTGCTGCGCCTCCGCCGATTACTACTGCATTGTATGTCCTGCAAAGCAGGATTGTATTGTTATTCAAGTCTGTCTTTTGGAGTTCTTTCATAATGTTCCTGCCAATACACTGCTGTTTACACCGTGTTTGGTGATTTCTTCAATCGAAAGACCTGTTTCCCTCATTATTATTTTAATAATCTTGTATGTGCAAAAACCGCCCTGACAGCGCCCCATTTGCGCGCGTGTAAAATATTTTATTCCGTCAAGAGTGGTGTGTCCAAGTTCAATTGCCTTTATTATTTCCGCTTCGCTGATGTTTTCACAGCGGCAGACTATATTGCCCCAAGCGGAATCTTTTTTGATAAGCTCGTCAAGCTTGTTTAATGAAAGTTCCCTTACGCAGGGATGATTTTCTACATTGGGATCCCATCCGGGTTTTTCTGTTAGCTGTAATCCCATGTCTACTAAAATATTTTTTACATATTCGCCTATAGCAGGTGATGCTGTAAGTCCCGGACTTTGAATACCTGCTACCTGAACAAAAGCCGGCGCTTTTGCCGAAGCCTCAATATAAAAATCTTCGCCCAAACATGGACGTAATCCTGCAAACGCGGTAATAACATCATTCTGACTAAGCGATGGTATCATCGTTTTTCCGGAAACCAGAATTTGTTCCATACGGTTTGCTGTCGATGAAAAATCATCTTTATCCATAACAGCATCAGCGGTAGGACCTACAAGTACAGTGCCTTCTACTGTTGGAATAACAAGCATTCCCTTGGAAATTGAGGTTGGAACCGGAAAAACCACTCTGGACGGGCAGGCTTTGGTAAGTCTGTCCAGTAAAAAATACTCACCCTTTCTTGCATTTATCGTATAATCTTCTGCGCCGAATATTCCAGAAACTTCATCTGCGAATAGCCCTGCGGCATTTATCGCATAACGGGCTTTTGCTGTCCTGCCGTCTGCGGCATAAATATTCCAGTAATCTGCGCTTCGTTCTGCTTTGGTTACCTTAAAACCTGTAAACAGACTTACTCCGTTTTTTAAAGCTGATTCAACAAGCGCAAAAACAAAACGGTACGGCTCTATAATGCCGCCGCCTGGCGCATATAAACCGCCAACTGCGTCTTTGGACATTTTTGGTTCCAGTTCCAATATTCTCTGACGCGAACAAAGTTCTATCCCTATTACCCCGTTCTCCAGTCCCTGCATGTACAAATGTTCAACTACTTTCATTTCTTCTTCATGAAGAGCAGCGACAATTATTCCGCACCTGCGAAACGGAAAATTTAATTCTCTTCTTAGCTGGTCAAACATAAGGCTGCCCTGTATTTCCAGGCGTGTTTTTAAATATTTTATATTATGATGAAATCCGCCGTGAATTATTCCTGAATTGGCTTTGGAAGTTCCAAAAGATACATCTGCTGTTTTTTCCAAAATAGCGGTTTTTATTGAATATGACGAAAGCCGCCGGGCTATATTTGCTCCAGAAACTCCGCAGCCAATAACGGCGACATCAAAATCCATGATCCTAATTATATGGTCTATTCTTGCAAAATACCATATAATTTATTTATGAAACAATCAAGAAAAAGGCTGTTTATCAGCAGGAAATCAACTGAAAAAGAACGTGAAAATATAATAAAATTAGCCGTCGAGAATGGTTGTGATACGCTTGTATTTTCGTTAAACGATAAAATCTTTAAAAATAATAAATCTAAATATGTTAAATTAATAAAACATTACTCTCTTAATATCGAAGCAGGCAGTTATGATTTTTCGCTGTTGCTGCCAAGATTATTATTTTTTATTGACCGTAATTTATTTCGTATGACACAGGGAAAACGAAAAATGGCGCATCATTTTTGTCCGACAAACCCAAAGACAATTGCCATTATCTCCGCAAATGCGCAAAAGTTATTTTCCCGTACCATGGGCAAAGTGACGCTTCCGCGTATATTTCATCTTTTGCAGGATGAGGGGTATGAAAATACCTGGTGTTCATGCCCTGCCTGCCGCGCTTTCAGACCTGCAGAACAATACCTTATCGCTGTTAATACTGCGGCGGATGAACTTGCAAAACTTGATCCTGATGCACGGCTTGGCTGTAATGCAGAACCGGAAGCGATTTCGCCCAGAGATAATGTGTTTTATTCAGGAATAAAATAAGCTTACGAATGATTTTTTCATTTAATTTGTTAAAACCACTTGACAAAAATTTATTGAAAATATACATTTGTAAAATTGTTTGACTGTTGTCCAGTCATGCCCGGTTATGCAACTGCATTAGATTACGATTAGCAATATCTTTTTTGTAAGGAGGATATATGGATATGAGTAAGGGTTTTATACTTTAGCTGAAGCCGCATGTGACGGGCTGCTGTTCCAGAAGCAGCTTACCTCCTGATTTTTATCAAGCCAATTAATATTTAAATTGCAATGATTTAGGCGCTGTAAAATCGAACAAGCGGTTTCCTCGCTCGGTTTTTATACCAGGGGGAGTTGTGTGTTCTTAAATTTGTTTAATTTGGTTCATTTTAAAACATACCAAGTTGTATATTCTATTATGGGAACCTCTAAAAACTCTTTTTAGAGATTACCTTATCTCCTGACCATAATAACGGTAAGGAAGCTATAACACGGAGAATTTTTTATGACATTACCATGGAAGGGCGGAAAAATCGCTCTTATTGCCGCATCTGCAAAAGACAGAAAGCTGTACTTCTTTATTTGTTGTGCAACAACGATAGGGACAGTGGCTTTTTCGCTTATTAATCCTCAAATAATTCGCTTTACAATCGACTCGGTGATTGGAACAATTCCGCTTGACGCGCCGGCTTTTGTAATAAATTTTGTTGATTCAATAGGCGGAGTCGGCTTATTACGTGAAAAGCTTTGGATATGTGCGCTTTTTATTGTCTGCGCGGCATTTCTTGCAGAACTTTGCAACATGATACGCAATTTTACTGTATCAGAAATGGGTGAAACCATTGCATGGAGGCTTTTAAATAATCTTTACGGGCACATTCAGAAACTGCCGTGGAATTGGCATGTTAAATGTCAGACAGGCGACATTATTCAGCGTTGTACTACAGATGTAAATAATATTCGTTCTTTTATTCAAAGTAATTTAAGTGAGTTATTGCGGACACTTTGTATTTTTACAATTGCTGTATTAATGATGTTTTCCATGGATGTTTATATGTCGTTAATAGGTCTTTCGCTGGTTCCTGTGATACTTGCCTTTTCTACATTCTATTTTCGCCGTGTTAGTTCCAATTTTGAACGCGCCGAAGTTACAGAAGGGCAAATGCAGGCAGTTGCCCAGGAAAATTATACCGGCGTACGTGTTGTTCGGGCTTTTGGAAGGGAAGCCTGGGAAATGGAAAAGTTTTCTGAAAAAACCCAGGCTCATGCGGATAACTGGATCAACATAGGAAAGATGCTCGGTTTATTCTGGGGAGCCGGAGATTTACTTAGCGGATTGCAATTAGCTGTAATTATTGCAGCCGGTATTTTTCGCAGCGTTCAGGGAGATCTTTCTCCGGGAACATTTTTGGCGTTTTATGCCTATAGCAACATGATGATTTGGCCTGTCAGGCAGCTTGGGCGGATTCTTTCCGAACTTTCCAAAACACTTGTTGCAACAGATCGTATTCGTGATGTACTTGCAGCAGAGCCGGAAATTGATCCCCCGGATGCTCTCTGTCCGCAGATAAAGGGAGAAATCTGTTTTGATAATGTCAGTTTTTCTTATGGCGATAATCTGGTGTTACGCGATGTTTCCTTTACATTGAGTCCAGGTCAGACTCTGGCTATTCTTGGCGCGACAGGTTCGGGAAAATCCTCGCTTGTCCACCTTCTAAGCCGCTTGTACGATGTGGAAGAAGGCAACGGCGTCATTAAAATTGACGGTATAGATATCCGGAAAATTTCGCGCCCTTATCTGCGCAAACACATTGGATTGTGTCTCCAGGAACCGTTCCTTTTTTCCAAGACGATTCGGGAAAATATTTCTGCGGCGCATGAAGGCATCGAGACAGCCGGCTTGTACAGTGCGGCATCAACAGCAATGGTACATGACAGCATCGAAGGATTTGCAGATGGATACGAAACAGTTATCGGAGAGAGGGGCGTAACGCTTTCCGGAGGGCAGAAACAAAGAGTCTCGATAGCGCGAATGCTTGCAGGAAATACGCCTGTAATGATTTTTGACGATAGTCTCTCGGCTGTTGATACGGAAACTGATGCAAAGATTCGCGCAGCCCTGCGTCAGCGTGTTAAGAATGCGGCAGTGATTATTATTTCGCATCGTATTTCCAGCCTTATGCAGGCGGATAAAATTCTTGTTTTAAGGAATAACACCGTAGAAGATATTGGTTCTCATAAGGAACTGATAGAACGTGAAGGAACTTACCGCCGGATATTTGAAATGCAAGCTGCCGGACTTGGCAGCAGTGAAGAAGGAGAAAAAAATGGCTGATTATGAAAGTTCATTCGAAGATTTTGATTATAACAAACCCATGTCTTTTAAGATATGGAAAAAAATGCTTCCCTTTATTCGACCGGAAAAGAAAAATCTTATTATCTGCGCAGTATTCATGCTGACTGTTGCGTTCATTGATATTATTTTTCCGCTGCTTTTAGGTTATGCGATCAGGTACAACATCCAGCCCAGAAGTCTTGACGGAGTATATCTGCTTATTTCGATTATTGTTCTTTTGGTGACGATTCAGGGAGTTAATGTTTTCTTTTTTGTATCGCTGGGAATAAGAGCGGAATGCGGAATGAGCCGTGGTATAAGAAATGCTGTTTTTAACCATTTACAGAAATTAAGCCTTTCTTATTACAACAAAACTCCTGTAGGATTTCTTATGGCTCGTACCAATTCAGATACAGGACGTATCGGGGATTTGATAGCCTGGGGGCTTATTGATTTTACATGGTCTGCATTTTATTGCGTGGGCGCTGTTATTGCCATGTTTTTGGTACATTGGAAACTGGCAATAATTGTTTGTATCACAATTCCTGTTCTGGTTTTTTTAACAATGTTTTTCCAAAACCGTATTTTATTGGTTAATCGTATTATGCGAAGGGTTAACTCTAAAATGACAGGAGCAATGAACGAAGGCATAACAGGAGCCAGAACAGTAAAAGTTCTTGTTGCAGAAGATCAAAGCCTTGCAGATTATTCAACAATTACAAGCGAGTACCGAAAGCACGGTACGCACATGGCAAGGCTTAATGCATTGTTCGTTCCGATAACGCTTTTTATCGGCACTTTTGCTACTGCCGCTGTTTTAAGCTATGGCGGCTGGGAAATTGTTGTACTTGGCGCAGATCTTTCTGTACTGGCAATATTTTTGCAATATGCAGGTGGCTTCTTCTGGCCTATTCAGAATATTGCAAGAATCTTTACAGATTTTGTTTCTACTCAGGCAAATGTTGAAAGAGTAACAAGTCTTCTGGAACAGGTTCCGGGTATTACCGACAGACCGGAAGTAATAGAAAAATACGGCGATGTATTTGCACCCAAAAAAGAAAACTGGGAGCCAATTACTGGAGATGTCGAATTACGGGATGTAACATTTAATTACCCGGATTATAATAAAAAAATCCTGGAGAATTTTAATCTTCATATTCCGGCAGGAACCTATGTTGCAATAGTCGGCGAGACAGGAGCCGGAAAATCCACTCTTGTAAATCTTGTCTGCCGTTTTTTTGAACCGACATCCGGGCAGATTTTAATTGACGGCAAAGATTACCGCGAACGCAGCCAGTATTGGCTTCACAGTGCGTTCGGTTATGTATTGCAAAGCCCTCATCTTTTTTCCGGTACCATCCGCGATAATATCCGTTACGGCAGACTGGATGCAACTGACGAAGAAGTTGAAAAGGCTGCAACTATTGTTCATGCAGACAAGGTTATTGCCAAAATGGAAAATGGTTATGATACCGAAGCAGGAGAGGGAGGAGACAGACTTTCTACAGGCGAAAAACAATTAATATCATTTGCACGTGCAGTCTTAGCCGATCCGCGAATTTTTATTCTGGATGAAGCGACAAGTTCGATTGATACCGAAATGGAAATGCTTCTGCAGGAAGCAATACACAAATTATTGGAAGGTCGAACCAGTTTTGTAATTGCTCACCGGCTTTCAACGATTCGTAATGCAGATATAATTCTTGTTATCGAAGAAGGAAAAGTTATTGAACAAGGAACCCATACAGAGTTGATGAACAAACACGGACACTACTACAAGTTATATACACAGCAATTTGAGACAGAAGCAAAAGATGCCCTGTTGCGGCAGGATGCCAGTGTCCTGTAGCGTTACCCTATAACATCATACCCTTCATCTGTTATTGCGTCTTTAATTTTTATTAAAGGCGCAATTTTTGGATCATGGCAAAAAGATATTGTTCCCGCTCTTTCCTTGATAACAACATCCGTAACGCTTTCGATATGGGAAAGGGAGTCAGTAATTGCTCTTTCGCAATGTTCACCAAACATGCCTCTTATTTTTAGAATAACCTGTTCCATATTTATCACTCCTGTATTTAGGCGATTTTTACCGCCTGCATCTGCGCACGGACACAAATTTCAGCAGCTTTGAACGCATGCTCCTGGGTCATGGCATTTTCTGTGCGGTTCAGGCAGTCAAGTATTAATTGACCAAAATAAGGATAACCGACCTTTCCCTCAACATTATAATAAGTCTCTTCTTTTCCGTTTGCAAGGTAAACATTGCCGCCCCGGCTTTTTTTTTCGCCAAGCTGCATATACTTGCGCTGTTCGATAAATCCTTCCGTTCCAAGAATGAATGAACGCCCGTCTCCCCATGTTTGCAGACTGTCGGGAGTAAACCAGTCAACACGAAAGTAGCCGGTTGCGCCATTATCGCCAGTAAGCACGGTATCGCCGAAATCATCAAGTTCGGGATACTGCGGATGATTATAGTTTGCAATCTGGCTATGCATTATTTTTGCGTCTTTAGCTCCGGAATAAAATAAAAATTGTTCAATTTGATGACTGCCGATATCACAAAGAATGCCGCCGTATTTTTCTTTTTCAAAAAACCACTGAGGTCTTGATTGAGCGTTTAATCTGTGAGGACCAAGCCCAAGCACTTGAATTACCTTACCAATGGCTCCCTGTTCAATGAGCTGACCGGCAAACACAGCGCTTTCAACATGAAGACGCTCGCTGTAGTAGACCATGTACTTTTTTCCGGTTTCTTTTACTTTTGTCTTTGCAGCTTCCAGTTGCTCAAGCGTGGTAAGCGGAGCTTTGTCTGTAAAGTAATCTTTTCCTGCGGACATGACACGCAGCCCAAGGGCACAACGCTCTGATGTAATCGCCGCTCCGGCTACAAGCAAGATATCTTTGTCGTAGAGGATTTCTTCTTCGCTTGCCGCACGTTTAACGCCTGGATAAGTCTTGCAAAACGCATCCATTTTTTTGGGATCAGGATCATAAACGCTTTTTAACGCTGCGCCTGCTTCGATTAAACCATTGCACATTCCATATATATGCCCATGATCCAAACCAGTTGCCGCAAAATTAAACTCGCCTTTCTGCACTACCGGGTTTGGTTTCCCCTTTGGCGCATAATTCATCCCGTCAGATGCGTTTGCCATTTTCTGTAATTAACCGCGATCCTTTACCGGCACATAATCCTGCCGTGAAGTAACAGATTCATAACCAGGGCGGATAATCTTTCCGTTATTTACAAGTTCTTCCAGTCTGTGAGCGCTCCAGCCCGCAATGCGCGCTACGGCAAACAACGGAGTGAAAAGTTCTTCCGGCAAATCAAGCATGCTGTAAACAAAACCAGAATAGAAATCGACATTGGCGCTGACACCTTTGTAGATATTACGTTTCTCGCCGATAACCTTTGGAGCCAGCACTTCGACTTTTGAATAAAGATTATATTCTTCTTCGCGACCTTTTTCCTTTGCAAGCTGTTCAACAAACTGGCGGAAGATAAGCGCTCTTGGATCTGACAGTGAATAAACCGCATGACCCATACCATATATCAAACCGGATTTATCAAACGCTTTTTTGTCAAGCAAGTTACTCAAATGCGCGGTGATCTCGTTGTCATCGTTCCAGTTGGAGATTTTTTCCATCATATCGCGGAACATTTGCACAACTTTGATATTAGCGCCGCCGTGACGCGGACCTTTAAGTGAAGCAAGGGATGCGACAACCGTTGAATATGTATCGGTATGCGAAGATGTTACAACATGGTTTGTAAAGGTAGAGTTATTACCGCCGCCATGCTCTGCATGGAGCACGAGGGCAAGGTCAAGAATCCGGGCTTCAAACTCTGTATAGCTTGAATCTGGGCGGAGCATATGAAGAATATTTTCTGCGATAGATTTTCCCTTTTGGGGCGGATGAATCATGAGACTTTTGTTCTCATGGAAATGCGCAAACGACTGATACCCGTAAACTGTAAGCAGCGGGAACTGGGAAATCAGCCTGATAGACTGCCTAAGAACATTCTCGATGGAAATGTCATCGGCTTTATCATCATAGGCATAAAGAGTAAGTACACCCTTTGAAATAGCGTTCATCATGTCTTTGCTGGGTGCACTCATGATTGTATCGCGGACAAAATTTTCAGGAAGTTCCGCATAAACTTCAAGCAATGCGGAAAATTCATCAAATTCGTCTTCCTTGGGAAGATGTCCAAACATCAGAAGGAAGCATGTTTCTTCAAAACCAAAACGATCATCATCCATAAAACCTTTTACAAGATTTTCGACATTAATGCCGCGATAGAACAACTGCCCTTCGCACGAAACTTCTTCACTGCTGTCCAGAGTACCAATAATCTCGGAAATTTCTGTCAGACCGACAACTACGCCTTTCCCGCTTATATCCCGCAGCCCGCGTTTCACATCAAATTTTCGATAGAGTTCGTTATCTATAACTCCCTGATCAAGTATCAGCTTTGAATATTTTTCAATAAATTTATTTTTTTGTTCGCTATCCATGAGTTAATTTTATCTTAAACTGAATGCTTTGAAAACCCTAAAACCAGTAAAAAATGGTAATCAATTAAGATAAAACAATAGACTTGATCTAGAAAAACAGCTTTTAATAGGATAATATGAGCAACAATGAATAGAATAGCCGCATTTGTTTTTTCTTTATTGTTTTTGTGCCTTCATAATAGTTATTGCGATCAGGATATTGATGGCAATAACGATGCGGATGTTCCTTCCGAATCGAATATCAGAACTATTTTTTTGCCTTCGGCTTCCTATAAATTGATTTCTTTTGACAGTTTCCAGCTTCATAATATTTCCGGCGGCGTTTCTATGATTCGCATTGATCCTGCCCAAAGAAATAATTTATTTACCATGAACATGACATATTCACCGCAGTATGCGTCAAAAATTGATTCAGCATATCCGGATTTATATCACAATGTATCATTAATGGCGATGAAAAGACTTGATCGTCATGTTATTACCTGTTCACTTATCACAATGACCGAAAAACCGCTGTACGGCGGGCTGAACACATTCATGGGCATGGCTGGATATTCAAATAGTTTGATAAGAAGAGAGCATTTTTCCCTGAATCTTGGAGCAATGCTTGTTTTTATGGATATTGGTCTGACACTGGACAATGGAATAAAATGGCTGTTCTGGCCGTTGCCGATGATTAGTTTTTCCTGGAATTATGAATGGATTCATTTTGGTTTTATGCCGGAAGCCGGCTTTTTACCGAGCGCCAGAGTGACGATAGGTCCGTCATTTCCTGTAAGCGTATTATTAAGGGCAACTTTCGGAGGATATGATGCCGCTTTAAGATACCGGTATTTTAAAGATGGTAAGGCAGCCAACGAAATAATCAGCGCATCTGCCGGAATTAAAAAAGAGAATAATAGAGTGACGATTTCAAACGGAGGCAGATACGGT
>Ga0123353_10009234_pt1 | contig 13574 bp, 11 predicted proteins | sample TergutLab28metaG_3_FD_92763 | JGI IMG/M metagenome (GOLD analysis project Ga0123353, IMG submission 92763) | Labiotermes labralis P3 segment gut microbial communities from Petit-Saut dam, French Guiana - Lab288 P3 | ecosystem: Host-associated > Arthropoda: Insects > Digestive system > Gut ... | reverse complement strand
TGCGGCCGCTCGCCTGCTGAGATTGTGGGTTCGAATCCCACCGGTGGCATGGATGTTTGGTCTGTTGTGAGTGTTGTGTGTTGTCAGGTAGAGGTCTCTGCGACGAGCTGATCACTCGTCCAGAGGAGTCCTACAGACTTTGGTGCGTCATTGTGTGTGATCTAGAAACCTTGTAGACGAGGATACCCTGGCACACTGGGGGCTGTTACACCAAAAACAAACAAACTAACTAACTAAAGGCTGAAATATCTACTGAGCTGTATGAAACTGCCGTAACATAAAGCAGAAGATTTTAGATTAAATACAGAAAAAGAATTAAGTGCCGAAAAGGAAATTTAAAGTACTAATTTTATTACGCTTCTATTTCTTATATCAGTTTATATTTTGTAGAAATTATGGATTTCGTTTTAAATAGAAAGTCAAGAGTTCCAGGACTAAAAGCTCCCTTCCTGATTTTCGCACAAATGTTGCTCCCATTTTGCATGCTGTCAGTGCCTACTATATAATATTGTAAATAAGAAATGCATTAAAAAAATCCAGGAATTTCATGGAAAATTTAAAGTAAATTACAATTTTACTTCGTTATTTAATTTCAAACTCCCTGTGCAAGTGAACAGTGTAGGAGAGTGAAGTAAAGGCACACAGCGCACGTAGCTCGGGTGCTGCTGATACAACTACACCGCACCCAAGAACATATTCCCTGGGATTACGTGATAATTGGAAACCGAACAGATGTGGGAATCAGGTCATTGAAGCTGAGGGGTGTAGGTGATGAACAGTAGAAACGAACGTTTATGTGGAAGATAAGTGTGCAAGCATAACTTAGTGCTTAGAACAAAAAGTGCAGTATTTATACATGCAGATGTTAGTGCATAACGCAAAAATTAAAATTAGCAGATCTTAGTGCGCAACACTAAGTACCATAACTCTAGAAGCATGTCTTATAAAAACACGCAAATACGAGAACAGTGTCTCTACAACCATACCTTGAGGCACAATAAGATTACAGTATTTGTACAGCAGATCTTAGCGGACAACACGGAAATACGGCACTTGTGCCAGCAGATATTGATGCTCGACAAAAGAAGTACATATAATATCTCTGCTGGCAGCCAGTAGTGTACAGCACAAATACACACTATCCTTGAAGCAGATCTTAGTGTACAACACTGTTTGTACAAGCAAATTTTGATACACAACACAAAAAGTACACTATTTCTGCAACCAGAACTTATTGTACGTCCAAAATACTGTACCTGATCATGGTGCAAAAGAAATCATACATTCCCGTAGTGGGATAACAACACGCATGATTGAAAGATCACATTATACGGAATTTACTTATGATTCTTGAGGAAAACGTGGAACATATGTGTACAAGTAAACCTTCATTAACTGAATGTGGTTAATTTCGCTGTGTTCATACATACATACATACATACATACAAACATACATAATACATACATACACCTTCATTAATTGAATGTGGTTAATTTCGCTGTGTTCATACATACATACATACAAACATACATAATACATACATACATACATATATACATACATGCATACATACATACATATATACCTACATACATACACACACACACATACATACATATATACATACACACATACACACATACATACACACATACATACATACACACACATACATACATACATACACACATATATACATACATACACACATACATACATACACACACATACATACATACATACATACACACATATATACATACATACACACATACATACAAATGTACCAATAAATAACCCTATAATACAACACGTATTTATTAACATTTAAGTCTCAGCTATCTTAAGACATCCTTTGGCTATGCACAACTGTATAAGAAAGGATATGTACAACTATAAAGATAATATTCATTTAATGAACATTATTTTAAGTAGTATATGAAAAAAACATACGCGAGAAAATTAGGATTTCAGTTTTAATAATATTACATGTACAGTTTTAAGTTCTCTATTATGTAGTTGTACACATACTGAGGATGGCTGAGAGTTGATTTTAATACAGAAGGATTCTGTTAGTTTATTGGTGAGTTTAAAAATCTGAATGGCTGATATAAAAACTCTCATACACGTGTTTATATGTTTGTGACATTAAGATCACCATACACGAAAAGAATCTAACCTCTACAAGACTACACGGTGTCACACACCCTGAGAGAGTTTTACTCACATTCAGCGCCGTGACAACCTGAGATCTGCTGCGCAATGAAGGTGTTTTAAAGTAGTAATATCTGAATCGAAATAGGAAAAGATATAGAGATAGACATAGCAAAAAAATGGTGAAAATTTCATTTTTAGGAGTTTCATAAATTTGCTGTTTCCTAAATTTATGATAATCAAATCAGAGGAGTTCAGACGGGAGGAGCTTGTAGCCCGTACGAGAGTGAAGAGAATTGCTTACAAAGTTTTGGTCAGAACACTTGGGGGGAAGAGAGAATTTGAAAAACCTACGCAAACATGGGAGAACAGTATTAAAATTGACCTTACATAAATAGGCTCGATTTTAAGGTGACCCTAGAACAGGTCTTGAAGGCCCAGGGGTGGAGTAGAGGTATAACGATACTCTTTCTTTAACTTCGGCGCTAGATGTGGTGAGTGGCCAACACCACGCTCCGGCCGCTTGACCCCGAGGAAAGACCCGGTACCCATTGCATAGGAGGTTGGGCGTGTCCCTGGGCCGGTCTGGACAGGTGCGGAAAATCTCGTCCCCCCGGGATTCGATCCCCGGACCGTCCTGCCCGTAGCGAGTCGCTATACCGACTGCCCTATCCCGACCCCACAATTGGCTCCATTAGTTTAGCTAAAAGGCTGACTCTTTTGAAGACAGTAAAAAAAATTCAGTGTCCATAAAATGCGGAAGATTTCTCGACTATCAGAGAAATTATTACCTTCGCTAGAAGGACTATGTTTAAAGTTAATTGATTAGGTAGCTAGCGTGGCGTTATTGTTGTGTTGTTGATTGTTTCGCAGTAATGACACTATGACACTGGGCGCGTGTATGTATGTGGTACATGTTTGTGTGCGCGCGCGCGCGCGCGCGCGCGTATATATATATATATATATAGTAACTACGCGAAAGGCAGGATAGGCTGGGGTTCGAATTCCGGCGGGTAAAATAGGTTTCTCCTCTCTAAAATGCTCGTACCCTCTCTGTGGGGCCCACGTAAAACCTCGGTACCCATTGGTACCGAGGTTCTTTACCAGGATAAATCGACCGGGACGTAAAGCTGACTACTCACCTCCATGTATTGCTGATGTTAAAAATGAATGGAGCTATAATTCTGCTTCCCCTATATGCCTTCATGGAGTGAACAGGGCCAGCATATATATAAGGAAGGCAAAATGTGATGTCATTCAATATTTTGGGGGAAGTCGTCTCAAGCGGTAATATTTGGCTGCCTTGTAATCTGGGGGCACTAATTTCGAATCATCTCCCCAGCGTGTAGCAACCTCCCTTAGGTTTTTGGTACCGACTTAGTACTTCAGAGTTGGACAAGAATGTTTCCAGAAACTAATTTCCCACACTTTGTTTGCTAATCATCTTGCCATTCGACGTCACTTATTCTGAGATACTGAAATTTTCCTTGAAACCACAAATAAATATAAATATCATTTTTTAAAATTCTTTGATCTATAATTTTTTCGTTTGAAATTTCGAAGTAGGGGAGTTGCGATAAGGTAATTGATCATTACAGGGACCAGGGTACAGGCTGGACAATCTAGGGATAGGGATTCAATATCTGGCAGAGACAAAGTATTTTCTGAAAAGCGTCCATACCACCTGTGGGGTCCACATGCCCTCCTATAAATTGGTACCGGGCACTCTTACCCCCGGATGTAAAGTGGCTGGGACTTAAAGCTGACCACTCACATCCATCTAGTGCCAAGGTTAAATATGAGTGGAGCTTTATGTCCACTAAACCACCTCTTCTTATAGCTAGCACAGCAAAAAGTTCAATTACATTTTCATGCAAATATGAGACTTTCACACCTGCCATTGTTTTGTCGTTAGGTATGACTGTCAGAATTTGCTGCTATGAACTGAAATTAACAGCATTGAAATTATGCTTGGATGCATTTTACAGTGCCCTCCTTCGCCTAAAAATTGTTCCAAATAGAAGCACTTTCTAATCTTTGTGCATAAAAGTCTCAAGGCTTGCTCCTCAGTATTTTCTTCTTGGACTGCTAGACCATGGAGATGGAGACAGGGCGCTGATGTTTACCAGTCGATATGGTCTAATGTCCTCTGAAGACATTAGTCAAGAAATCCTCAGTGTTGAAGATTTATATTAGGATAACCACAGCGGGAGAAACATGCAGGTAAAGAAACTGAAATTCATAAATAATGTCCATAGGTGTTGTTTTTGCTTTGACGTTAACGCGCAGAATACTTGAATACTTTTAAAACGCCTCGAATGCTTTGATTTTTTGGAAATAATTGAGTCGTTATTAAATTGTTCAAATTTTTCCGAAAAATATATTCTCTAGCACCGTTTCACAAAGCCGCAAGCGTCTGCCTTTTGCTATAACCCGACGACGCCATAGTAAAAGACTTCGCATGTATCTTCCAGTACAAAATCAAAAATATTTTAATAATTTCATTAAAAAATTATGTTAATAATTTAAAAGGACTGTTTCTACGGATGAAATGAAATAAGTTGTCGTCCATTAAGGCTGGAAGAGCTCCGGCTGTGATTGGCAGGAAAAGTGCAATTATTTTACTTTTTAAGAAAGATGAATTATTTCATAAATTGATCTCGTACCGCTGTGCTATTCAACTACTCAAATGTATCTTTTGGAATAAAATAAATGCATTAAAACTTAACGATTTTATTTGTTGTGGACTGATGCACTTGTCTTTCTGAAAAGATGCGTAGGTTGTCCCCTAGTTCAAAAAGTATTAAAATTGGTGTCAGAATGTCTGTTGTATAGTTGTGGTCTTAGAAAAATAGGCCCAAATTCTTTTTGCACTCAGATTATACAAGACACCAAAATAAATGTATGAAATGGCACAGAGTGCAGTAAACGCTGCCTGGACAAATTGGAAGGTATTTTTTTTAGTTAGATTCAAAGATCTATTCCTGTCATATAAGTATCAAAATCAAAATTCGAGATTTTTCTCAACACCTACAAACAAAATGAAATCACTCGATCGGGGCCCTTTGGAAGATATTGTGGAAGTAGTGCAAGTCGCCAACACAAGTAGGTTTATGGATGTGCTAGAGAAAATCAACATTTATGGAGAATCCCAAATGAGTGACCACATAAATGACACATCTACATAACACAATTTTGGTAAACGTTAGTTCCTCAGTCCCGTCATAGATAGCGTGTAGACTGCAGCTAACTCGCACTGATTGGTGAAAGAAAACGTAGCATAACAGTAGCTACACTGGCGTGTATGCAACCCCTACATTCTACGCGTGGTACAAATTTGAATATTTTTAATAATTCATTAATAAACCTTCTCAACAACACTTTTAACTTATTTTCATTATTACGGCATAAAATGTGGGTAAAAGCCCATACCTAATGAAGGGCTACAAAATAGAAAATATCATACGCGGTGATAAAACAGATCTATCACAATATTTATATTACCCTATATTTTAAAAATTATTAAACTATTTCTTACTTTTAGGGAAATTTATACGTATTTATATTTGTTGACAGACGGTAGCATGAAACAGTTTCCCAACAGTCAACACTCAATAAATTTCATTAGCAACACTGGATGATCAATAATTTTGGATACTCGTGCGTGGGAGTTAATGTGACGCGCAAAAGAAAATAAGAAACCTTTACACCACATGTGATCCGTCAGTGGTGGTATATTTTGATTATCGTCTGTTATAAATTAATTTTAGATTTACGGATTGATTATTTTCACAGTACGACGCTGCTAAGAGATGTCGCAATAATAATGCCAGTTGCGTGTTTTTATCCTCACTAATCAATATATAATACGTCTTTAACTTTATATTTGTAACACTTTGGATTTTAGTGGAAATTTTTTTCGAATATTTTATGTTTTCATTATACCTGTATTGGTAATAATAAGCGATGTGTTTTATCAGGTTGATAGTAAAAGGGAGACCTCTTCTATATCGCACTTTTTCTTTATGTAGTTGTATCTTCTAACTGAAGATGGTCGAATGAACAACAGAAACGTGTCGTAAAGAAATAACTAAAAAGGACGTATGATGTTCGTGGATTATTTTGGTGTGGAATGGTTTGCTACTGATGGCGCTTTGTAGATTAATAGGCAAAACCTGTTATTCTGAGACTGCACTTACACACAGAGTTGAAACCACGTTTTACCGCAAACAGAACGAGTATTGGCTCTGTTCGTCCAGGAGTAGACCCAACCAAGTTACCAGTTTACAAAGTACACACACGTGTTTCACCTTATTTGTCTTGGAGTGTGCGAAACACAGTTGTTTCTTATGGTTACTGCACTCGTGACTTCTGGGTGTTCGGTTAATGTCTACAGGTATAATGGAAACTGTTGTTCAAGGCGTCACACTTGCCCGAATTGGGACGACACTCTCTACCATCCGTATTCTGCTATCTCTCGCACGAAATGCACACCACGATACGCAGATGACTCGCTCCGGTAAGCAGCTGCGAAGCTAGCCGTACTGTGAACATGTGTGTAAGACTTAATCGAACAGACTGGAAGTGAGTAGCGTCGTTGTCAGATAAAATAACGCCCCTTTGCTTTGGCGGTGCTTGATACAAGAAAGAATTCTGAACCTCCTGTGTATATGCAGTAGGACAGAGGTGAGCTTGCATCTGTAGACTGACCGCAGATTCTTCCGTTTGTTTCAGACGTGGTTTCAACGTACGACATCTGGGATTTTAAGTCATGGAAATTCTACAACTTTCTTGGAGACGGGAATGCAGTGGTTGGCGAAATGAAAAGATTCCCCTCAGGACGGGTTTATCAAAATGAACAGTAATATTGCCTCTGGCTACAATCTTCCCCCTGATCCTGGAGGTGAGTTTTACGTAAATATGACATTTTCAGTTAGAGTGGGTACGATATATACCACATGCTTTAACAAAATTTTGCATGTTGCCCACACAGGTGTTAGTAGGTATCATAGGATTCTTAAAATAAGCATTTTTATTTCTCTAAGACTGTTGTCCTTTGTAATCGAGCACAAGTGTCTTTTGTGAGATAGGAGCCGAGTTTATGTGTGATGTTTAGATTAGTTTCACGCGTTAATACATTGTGGACAATCAACTATTTTTTTTAGAAATTAAAAAAAAATTTATCCCTTGGATACAGACGAGGTACCACCGGACCGCCGTCAAACAAAGTAATTTCTCTGACAGTTGTTTGTGTAGACCACTCGATAGTATATTCCTACTTCATAAAATGTCTTTTATGAGATTTAAAGTGATGAAACAAACAGCGTATAACTTTTCCCGTTATATAGAGATTTTACACAAAGCTTAATATGGAATATATTTTGTATCAATGATTTTTTTTTCACCATTGTATCAAAACTCAACTGCTCTTCTCCCGAATCACTGTCTGTCTGTCTGTCATGCAGGGACTCATAATACTTCCGCCAAAACGCGATTTGCTACAGTTTCTCTGTGAATAACTGGACTATGAACTTTGCTCACTTCCTGCTTCTGATGCAAGGAAGGAACGGAGATAAGAACCTGCCCCCTCCGAGTCATCTCTCTAAAAATGCCTCAAAATTTGAACTAACTTTATGGAGTAGAGTCATGCTTTAGAAGCTATTCAAGAAATCCGCGGTGTATTTCCTCTCCAGACGTTCGGTGCCATTTTCAGAAGAATCACCACTGGTACCTTTCCTGATGTTGATGAATCTAGTGTGTACTCTCACAGAGTTTCGGAGCCATTTTGTTATAATCCTCCAATTTACGTCTAGGGCATCCATGTGGTGTTTCGCGCCTCAGATTTTTCGACAAAAATGTCTGTGTCATTTCTCACTTATCACAGGCAGGCCCCAGGTGTCTTGTCTTCTTTGATTTGATTTGATTTAGTCTGATACAGAGATACTGTATAAACCGGAGACATCTTATAGAGTTTTTAAAACTAACTGTTGAACACATACTTAATTTTGTGTTCAAACCGAAAGATAATTTTGCTCTAAATTTGGTTGGTATTCACGTTGTAACGACGCGTGGTAGTACTGAAATTAAATGAAAGGATGACAGTAATGCTCCGAAAGTGTAGCATGAGGGTGGCTTCTCTAATTTGAACATTTATAATCAGGAGAATCATTATAAACGTCGGAGAACTAGTCTCAAAATTAACGAAATTGCGCAAACTCTTTCTGATGAAATTTTTAATCTATTGAGAATCAACTTATTCAAAGTAGTCTTGTATAAAAAAAATGCCTTCATAAAACAAGCCAAAGACTTCTCTGGCAATGCGAGTAAAACATCAGTTATGGCTCTATAGAAAGCCATTTTGATGACAGCACTTTTGACCACCACAGTTTCTAAAGCGACCTAGGCCACAAAATACTGAAACAAACACTTGCTACTGAGTGCAGTACACTAAGAGCTAAAAGAGGAACTTGTTAAATCCATCTGCCGAATTTTCAACGGCTTCTGCGCTAACACGACATATTGACGTGGTACAACTACTGAACTCTACAATAACTGACATATTCAGACACTCCAGAAGCACCGACCTCCCCATTTCTTGTCCGGTTCTCTCCTATTTTTACTCTACGCAGTAAATGGCGTATCTATAGTGACAGTCTTTTCTTGCAGACGTAGTCTGGTCTTGAAGCACATTTAGCATCACCGATGACCTTCCGTAACAGACACTTAGTTAATTAATCAGACGAAAGTAATACCAATAATTGGAATGGAAGGAGTCTGTAAAGTAATTGGAGTGGCGGAGGTCCTTATGGAAACGTAGGTGCGTGCATCTCCACGGTTTGTCACACCATGGATACATGAAAGTTTGTTCTTGCCTAAGAGTACTTAATTCATTTTGAAAATTTTTGCGGCAAGAAAGGGTAAAAAGAGTCTAGAGATCTTAAAAATCCATGTAATTTTCCTGTAGATTATGACACCATAAAGTTTGCAGGCCCTATCCTTCTGCAGGGCCCCATAGCTTATTAAACAGTAATCATCAGCCAGTTAGCATGACACCACACAGCAGGCCCTGTCAGTTTGCGAGGCACCATAACGTTATAGGACGGTAAACATCAACCAGTTAGCGTGACACCATGCATTTAGCAGTCTTTATTTATCGGTCTGTAAGACACCAATAACCATCTACCGGACAGTAGGACACGATAAGGTTATTAGGCCCTGACTAAAGGTGTGAATGACACCGTAACGTTGGTAGAATCTGACTTTCGGTCTGCATGAAACTTCATTTTAGCAGATCCTGACTCTTTGTAGGACTGCATGACACTGCAAGGCTTGTAGACAGTAATTATCTGTCGGACTGCAAAATACTATAATACAAAAGGGGGTTTTCAGCGTCTTGCACTTAATGTGCCGCATAGAAATGGGGTCTGCTTTTTTCGGTCCACACACAATTTTATATTGTAGGATGAGCCCTCGGGTACCTCAACTGACAGATAAGGGATACGTCGAATAGTTACGCTCAGCGGATGTCAACAAGTGCCTGTAATAAGAGACCGGGGCTGGCTCCTGCTCCAAGCGCTGATTCAGCACAGCCCAGATTTCAAGGTCACTGACATCTGTGACCAACACAAATTCCTTATCGAAGTCAGGTACTTGAAGTACCGGGGCCTCGGTCAATGCCTTCTTCAAGGAGTCAAAGGCGGATTGATATTTCTTCCGTCCAGATGAATTTAGCCCCTTTTTCTTGAGTACGTGCAATGGAGCTGCACAGCTGGAAAAATCGGGAAATGAAGCGATCATAAAACCCTGTCATCCCTATGAACCTCCTCAAGGTCCTCAAATTAGTAGGCCGGGGATACGACTTAACGTTTAGACGCCTAACGTCAACTGTAGTTGACGTACCGCACCGCTAACCTCCAAAGTTGCATTTTATATATTTATTCAACAAATATGGGTACCGAATATTTTAAACATGGTGTATACTCTCCGTTTTTTTCTCTTCAAAATGCAGTTTGTTTCATAATTCTAACGTATTTGGTTCCTGTATTATTAACTTTTTATATACAGAATGTGCTAAAATTAAAAAAAATAATTCCGGCGCCAAAAGGTTAATTGCTGCAACTCTATCTAGTAACACGGTGATACCGCGAGAAGACAACGAGTGGCCCAAGTACTTAACCTCTCTAGCTCCGATGGTAATTTTCGCGGGATTTAAGGTAAATCGTACATCTTGCAGCCGTTGGAGGACCAAGCGCACGTGCGTCACGTGATCCATTACCGAACGAGAGTAAACAACAAGGCCATCGAGGTAGTTAAATACGAAATTGCCCTTTACGTCAGCAAATAGCTCATCTACAAACCGAGTCAGACCCTGACTGCCCACACTTATTCCCATGGGGAGCCTATTAACCTCGAACAAACCAAAAGGAGTACAAAAGGCGGTGACTCGACGACTCCGAGGGGTAAGGGGAATCTGAAAATATGCCGAATTGAGATCAAGGACAGAAAATATTACGGCACCTGTAAATTGCTCCAAAGCTTAGTCGATAGACGGCACAGGATAGGAGTCAAACACGATCTTTGAGTTAATTTTCCGGTAGTCGACCACCATGCGGAAACCACCACCGCTTTTGGGGACCAAAAATGCGGGGCTCGCATACTGAGACTTACTATGTCTATCAACTCCCTGTTCCAGCAACTCGTTCACGATCTGTTTAAAGATTTGCAACTTTGGGGACGCACACCGGTATGGCGGCGACCGAACAGGTGCAGTGTCGGACAGTTCTATGTCGCAAGGGGTGCACTTAGCGATCCCGAGGGAGGCAGAAAACAAGGAGGAAAATTCCCTCGTCAAGACATCCTGATTCAGATCGTTAGGGTGGCCCTGTTCAAGAGTAGTAAAATCAGCCACTTCCCCACACAAATGTTGCAAACACGGTTAGCTCCTTTCCTGCAGTTCTGCAGCGGAAAACGATCCTACTGTACTGGGTGCAATGGCAAAACAGTAAGTTCTCGAAGACAAATCAACTCTCATCTGAGTACGTTGGAGGAAGTCTATCCCTAAAATGGCCTGTAATGGGCCGCCGTTTAGAACCTTAAATTCGTGATCCCGAGAAAATATGAGGAGACGAACGTGCAAACTCACAGCGTCCTTAACCTGAGCTTTGCTTCTATCTGCTAATAGGCATGGCAATGAGCAGGACAAAACTGTACAATCCTCGACTCTCAAGTAGAGGTAGTCAATAACATCCGAGCGTACACAGGAAAATTGGACACCTGTATCTACGAGGGCAGGGACCTTTCCTACCTTGAAGTTTAAACCAACCCACAACAATGTGCTCGGAGGTGCTGCTTCAACTTTTCGAAATGAGTTGACTGTAACACACCGGGGCCCTAGCGACCATCGGGCGCCTGCCCGTTTCCCGACTGGGGGGGGGGGGCTCTATTGCGCCAATCACGTCTTATGTGTCCTAGGCGTCCGCAATACCAACATCTACGAGAACGGGAAACTGGCAGGACATTCCGGGACGGTTCTCGGTTACGGGGGCTGCTCCCACTCGAAGTGGCAACTACTGGCTGGGTCCTCTGTCCTTTTTCAATACAGAAAACCTTTCCTCAATCAGACCGACAGCACTCATCAATTTCTTTCGTGAGCGGGGCATTTCCAAAAATGCCGCGTGGACCAAGATGGTGGTGTGTAGATTCATAACAGTGCGACCGACTAACTGTTCCTCATCAGCCTCATATTCCAAAAATGTAGCCGCTGCAAACACGCTGTCCACGTATTCGCTCAGCGCTTGTCCCTCCTCATGAAAATTAAACACAATATGATCACGTATCATCCTTTCGCGCACGAAATGGGGGGAAAAATTCTCTCAACAATTCACCCTTACATTGTTCCCAGTTCCTCCCACTTCTTAAACAGTCTCCAAAAAATCTCAACACTGCATCGGAGACCAAAGGCAAGATACGAACAACAAACATTTTATCGTCTGTATTTCATCCAACTTGCTAACCATGCGCAAAATGGCTTCGGGTTTTTCAGACGATAGGAACGGGACGTGCCGTAACAATTCGACAACAACGGGGACTGCATTATCACAGCCGCCCACATGAGAGCTGTTACTAGGGTTTTGGGGCCCACCATGAGTCGCATCTGACGACAAATTAGTCTGGACACTTGCCTGCTCCAGCTCGACGTCTTGTTTACTCGCCATCATGCTCGTAGTCAAGTGGCGCACTAGTCTCTGCCGTAGCGATCGTACTGCTCCTTCACTGTCCAACCCCTCCTCGGAGCAAAGTTGCCGTAACTTTTCAGCAGTAAGTTTGTATATCTCCGAGGCAACACAAATATGTAGCCATAAGACGCCCAAACCAAATTCCGACCGCTCAACTGACCGTTGACGGGACAAGGTGGAAATGCCTGAGGAAAAACCACGCTCTGCTACCAGAAATGAGCCCTCGGGTACCTCAACCGACATGTAAGGGATACTTGGTGTTGATCCGAGGACTGGCACATACTTCGTCCTCGATTCTTTGAGCGGTCGAACTCTGATTGTGGAGGTCTTGTGGTAAATGATTAGTGCGAACAGCAATACAACACTCATTGAAATTGCCAAGTAATTGTATTGTTAACATTAACACAGAGTATAAAGGGAAGAGGAATTACAAATAAAAAGAAAAATAGTTACATCAAAAAGCAAACTTCAGTTACGCACAGAGTTGATCATAACCAGTGCAACACAAATATACATCATTGACTCGGCACAAGCCTATCACTAAAGTACAGAACACAACCAATCAAAGAAACTGTACAACAGCAGTACAATCTTGGCTCAGGCAGACTTATATCTCAACGTTACTTCAGCCGATCAAAACATAAACATGACACTAAATACTACAGTCGGCTTGCTTCAACATCCCGAGCCAAAACAAATACAGTCCATGCTTCATCCCACTGCTTGAAGATCTATCATCCCCATCTATATCTGGGTCCTCCAAGTCGTCTCTTTGTCTCAGGATTCCCCAGCAAGACCGTGTATATAACTGTCTTCTACGCCATGTACGATACGTGCCCCGTTCCTTTCGTTCTTCTCGATTTCATCACTCGAATAATATCTGGTGAGGAATACAGTTCAGTAAACTCCTCAATGTGTAGTTTTCTTCACTCCCCTGATACTTCATCCTCTTAGTCCCAAATACTCTCCTCAGCTCCCAATTCTCAGTCACCTTCAGCCTACGTTCCTCCCTCAATGTGAGCGACCCAGTTTCACACCCATACAAAACAACAGACAAAATTCTTGTTTAAAAATAACCAACACGATGTCACTTGTGGACTATCCTTTATTTTCATGGGTAGTCGTCATTCACTCTCTACATGTTTCGAGCTTTCGGGAAGCTCATCATCAGGAGATCATTTTTC
>Ga0123353_10009233_pt1 | contig 13575 bp, 13 predicted proteins | sample TergutLab28metaG_3_FD_92763 | JGI IMG/M metagenome (GOLD analysis project Ga0123353, IMG submission 92763) | Labiotermes labralis P3 segment gut microbial communities from Petit-Saut dam, French Guiana - Lab288 P3 | ecosystem: Host-associated > Arthropoda: Insects > Digestive system > Gut ... | reverse complement strand
TCTGGACGAGGAAGAAACTTCTTTCACCGAGGATGAGAAAAAAGAGCGGCTGCTGATTCTGCAACAGGAAATGCGGCGCGCGGCGCGGGAGCTGGAATTTGAACAAGCGGCCAAGCTGCGCGATGAGATACGCGCCTTAACCGGCGAGGAAGTCAAGGCCAAAACCGAGCTGCGCCCGGGCATGATCGGCGCGCATAAGCGCGCCAGAGGCAGGACAAGGAAATAGGGTTGATTTTATAGTTTGTTTTCCCCCACGCCCCCTTCTAAAAAACTTAAGAGGGGATATTATTATTTTTCAAATGTTTGTTGCGCGTGAACGGGAGATCTTTCTCTCTGTCATTGCGAGGAGCGGGAGATCTTTCTCTCTGTCATTGCGAGGAGCGGGGAGGCCATAAAAGCGAAAGTATCACGACGAAGCAATCCAGTCTCCCAACCCCAAAACCAACCCAGCAATAAAAAAACGGCCGCGGCCGTTTTCACCTCAATTTATCATTGATCATTCATCACTTATCATTTTTCATTCCCGCAGGGGCGACAGTCCACCCAGCCTACCGAATCTCCTGCTCCAACCCATCAAACACAGGCGTGCTGAAAAACTCACCAATCGTAATCTCCAGCCCGTCACATAATTTCTTTATCGTGATTACAGTCGCGCCGTTTCGTCCGGACAAAATATTCTTCAAGGTTGATTGTGTAATCCCGCAAATCGTTCCCAACTTATTGTAGGTAATATTTCGCTCATCGCACAACTCAAAGATACGTGCTCTCAATGCCGTTGAAATGTCCATAGCAGGCCCTCCATATTTGAAATTAACTCAAATGAGTTAAAACAGTCGACCCATATGGATTGACTTTCTATGGGGGAATGATATAATCAGCTCATATGGACTAATTGGAGGACAATAATATGAACGCAAAACAAGCCTTGGAACAACTGGCGCAAAGGGATGGGGTAAGTGTGGATTATGTTCGCGGCATGATTGAGCAGGCCTTGGCCGACGCGAAAAACAACGCCGACCCTGAGGCGCAAGCATTTTGGAAATCCATCCCCTGTGAGGGCGACTTCCCCACGCCGGAAGAGGCTATCACATTTCTAGCTGAACAGCTCTAAATACAAAACACAGCGTATAGCGGAACAGACTTGATATTGTTTTCAAATCCAAAATTGTTGCTTGATATGCGAATCGAGTATGCCGGCTTGTAGTACTCCACAAACAGATTCAAGCTTTTTGATCTCGTATGTGTGCCGGCCTTTACCTCTACGGCAATGATGTCGTCTTCTTTCTGCAAAACAAAATCCAACTCGGCCGTACCCTCGTTTGTCCAGTAATACAGGCCATAGCGCTTTGCGGCAAAGGCCTGCGCGACATAATTCTCGGCCAGCGCGCCAAGGAAGGTATTTGGAATTTTACCTGCCGCCAGCACGGTCTGCTGGGAAATGCCGCTCTTGGCGGTCAACAGGCCCACGTCGCCCATATACAGCTTAAAGCTGGAAAGGTCACTGTAAACTGAAATTGGCATAAGCCCCTGCCCGGTTCGGGTGCATTTGAGCACCACGCCCGCAAAGTGCAGCCAGTCGATCGCCGCGCCGAAGATGGCGCTTGTTCCGCCCCGCTGTGCCAGCTTATACTGAAACTTTCGGTTTTCTTTTGCAAGTTGAACGGGTATGGAATGATAGGCGGCGCGAATTTTCACGCTCTCCGTATTGGACGCGTACTTGGCCATGTCCGCAATGTAGTCGTTGACGATCTTGTTCTGCACGTCCGGCACGGCCAGCAGGCTGCCGCTTTGGGCATAGGTCAGCACCGCACGGGGCATTCCGCCGATAATCAGATAAAGCCGGTATAGCTCCAGCGCTTTTTCATGCAAAGCGGGCGGCAGCGTCCGGTTTTTTGCAAAGGATTGCCGAATCTCTTCATAGAGCCGCGTTTCGTTCAACGCCCATAGGAACTCTTCAAAATCAAGAGGAAACATGGTGATGGAATCCACATTGCCAACGGGAAAGGAAAACCGCTCCCGATTGATCGCCACGCCCAGCAGACTGCCGGCGCAGGCGATATGAAACTCCGGCATATTCTCATGAAAATATTTCAGCGAGGTGAGTGCGCGCTCACAGGTTTGCACCTCGTCCAGGACAATCAGCGTCTCCCCGGGCACAATGGGCTGCCCTGTCTCCGTCTCCAAAAAACGAATCAAGCGCTCCGGTTCAATGTTCTCTGAAAAATAAGAACCGGCGGCTTGGTTGGTCTCCAGATTGACATAAGCAACATTCTTATAATACTGCTGCCCGAACTCCCGCAGGCTGTGCGTCTTGCCCACCTGCCTTGCGCCATAAATCAAAAGGGGCATACGCCCGCGCTCCTGCTGTTTCCAAGCGATAAGGGTTTCGGTTATTCTGCGTTTCACAGTAGATCACCTCTGACCCTATAATAACCAATTTTGATTTTTATGTCAAGAAAAATCAGAAATTTTTGATTATTTCGGACATAAAAGTCAAAATCACCCAAAATGTGGAAATAGTGTTGAAGTGGCGGCGCTTTCGTGAGTTGCCGCTGATTTGTTTGTCACGCATTAAAATGATACCATAAATTGGAAACAATAATAAGAATTCCGCTACTGTGGGTGTGCTATGCTCAGTTCATCGAAAGGGAACGGGCACCCATCAAAGCCGCAGCTTTGATGGGTAGTGAGAAAGGACGGGCGAGTCAATGCGCGCAAAGGAACGGTTGCAGGAGCAGGTGGAGCGGTATTTTGCCGCCTGCGACGCGACGCGGCAGCAGGTCCCGCAGAAGAACGGCACGGTGCTGGCGCACCAGGTGCCCTACACGCTGTACGGGCTCTGCGCGGCGATCGGGTTATGCCCCGAGCGTGTGCTGGCGATTGTCGCGGGCGAGGGGACCGGCTGGCAGAGCAAGCTCTTGGCGCAAGCGCTGTGTCGGGTCGCGGCCTATACGATGGAGCGCGCGCTGCTGGGGGAGCTCACCCACCAGGTCGCGCTGGCCGCGCTGCGGGAGCTGGGCTTTATGCCCGAGACGGCGGAGGCGGCGCAGACCGTAGCGGTCACGATGGATGGGATAGCGGAGGTGTTGGGACAATGAACCTGCACTTACACGGCACGCCCAACCCCAAACAGCTGGCGTTTTTTGAGGCCAAGGCCCGACACATCGCGTACGGCGGCGCGCGCGGCGGGGGAAAGAGCTGGGCCATGCGCCGCAAGTTTGTCCTGCTTGCCTTTCGATACGCGGGGTTAAACCTGCTGCTGCTTCGGCGAACCCTGCCCGAACTGCACGAGAACCATGTCCGCCCGCTGCAAGAAGAACTGCATGGCGTCGTGCGCTTTCATGGGACGCAGCGCGTGTTTCTCTTTCCCAACGGCAGCAGGATCAAACTGGGCTACTGCGACAAGGAGTCGGACGTATACCAGTACCAGGGCCAGGAGTATGACGTGGTGGGGCTGGAGGAGGCGACGCATTTTACCCAGGCGCAGATGTTGTTTTTGACCACCTGCAACCGCTCCGTGCGCGTCGATTTTAAGCCCCGTATGTACTACACCTGCAACCCGGGGGGCGTGGGGCACGCCTGGGTCAAGCGCCTGTTTGTCGATCGGGACTTTCGGGGGGACGAACGGCCGGAGGACTATGTGTTCATTCCGGCCCGTGTGACGGACAATCCCGTGCTGATGGCGCGCAACCCCGAGTATTTGAACACCTTGAAAAACCTGCCCGAGCACCTGCGCAAGGCGCATTTAGACGGAAATTGGGACGTGCTGGCGGGGCAGTATTTCACGGAGTTCAATCGGGACGCGCACGTCGTTCACCCTTTCCCGATCCCTACTTGGTGGCGGCGGTTTCGCGCGATGGACTGGGGTTACAACGACCCCTGCTGCGTGCTGTGGCTGGCCGTGTCGCCGGAGGGTCGGGTGATCGTGTATCGGGAGCTGTACGCGCGCCGCACGCTCTCTTCGGAGATTGCCCGCCGCGTGAAGGAGGAATCACGCGGGGAGGCCATCGCCTACACGGTCGCCTCGCCGGACGCCTGGCAGCAGCGCGGCCTGCGCGGCGTCGAGGGCCAATGCATCGCCGATGTGTTCGCGGCGGGCGGGGTGCCGCTCCTGCCCGCGAACAACGCGCGGATCTCGGGCTGGCAGCGCGTGCGTGAGTTTCTCGCCGCCGGCGCGGACGGACAGGCGGGGCTCCAAATCTTTGACACCTGCCCCAACCTGATCCGCACCCTGCCGCTGCTGACCTTCGATACCTTCTCCGCGGAGGACGTCGCGGACAACTGCGAAGACCATGCGCCCGAGGCCCTGCGCTACGGTCTGATGACCCGCCCCGGCCGCAGTGCATTGCCCGCGGCAAAGCGCGTGGCAAGGTATGATCCGTTGTCGAATAATGGACTGGAGATGCGAGGATATCACGCGCTTTAAGTAATGGGGAGTAAGTAATAAGTAATAGAAAATGAAAAAACTGCGGAGCAGTTTTCTCCATCCTTATTCCTTATTCACTATTCCATATTACTTCAAAAAAGGAAGGAAAGACCAATGAAGAAAAGAAACGAACAAACCAGACTTTACGAGCGCGCGCAGGCTTTGTTTTTGGAATTCAAGAACGCCTATGCGCAGGAGTGGCAGCGGCTGGACGCCTGCGAGCGGATGTATCGGGGCGAGCACTGGTACGATGTGCCTCAAAGCGATCCCAACGAGCCGCGCCCCGTGACGCCCATCATTCAAGCCACCGTGGAAAACCTGGCCGCCGACCTTATGGACCGTGAGCCGGAGGCGGTCATCACGCCCGAAGTCGGGGCAGAGGCGCGCGTGGCGCAGGTGGTGGAGGCGGTCATCGCCCGCAACCATGACAGCGCCGGTTACACGGTCGAGTATCAAAAGCTGGTGCACGACCTGCTGGTCGGCGGCTACTGCGTGCAGGAGGTGGGTTATGACGGCGAGCTGAACAACAACCTGGGCGGCGCGTTTATCCGCCAGGTGGACACGCGCGCGATACTCTTTGACCCGCTCTGCACGGACATTCAGGAGGGGCGTGCGGTGTTCAAGATCTCCCGCCGCAGCCGCGAATGGCTTGCCATGCACTATCCCAAAGCGGCGGCGGGCATGGTGGGCGACACCTCGGGCGCGACGGACGCGCCGCAGGATGAGATCCTGCGGGCAGACACCCGCGACTGCCTGCTGCTGCTGGAATACTGGTGGCGTGAGTATGACGCCGAGACCCGCACCCACGCGGTACACATGGCGCTGCTCTGCGGCGGCCAGGTGCTGCACGACAGCAGAACAAGCAAGCCGGAGGGTTACTTCGAGCACGGGCTTTACCCCTTTGTCTTAACGCCGCTCTATGCGCGCAAGGGCACTTGCCTGGGGTTCGGCGTGGTGGATCTCTTTTCCACCACGCAGCAGTACGCGGACAAGCTGGATCAGATCGTCTTAAAGAACGCGTTTATGGCCTCGCACAACAAACTCCTGGTGACGGAGGCGGCGGGCTTTGACACGGACGACTTAAAGGACTGGTCCCGCGAGGTGCACCGGGGCGAAAGCCTCTCCGGCATCACCTGGTTCACCACGCCGCCGCTGCCCGCCTACCTGCTGGCCTATATCAAGGAGATGCGCGAGAGTATCAAAAACGAAAGCGGCGCCAGCGAGGCCTCGCGCGGGGTCTATTCGGCAAACGTCACGGCCGCCAGCGCCATCACGGCCCTGCAAGAGGCCAACACCAAGCGCACGCGCATGGCGAGCACGCAGCTCTACGAGGGTTTTGCCAAGGCCGTGCGTTTGGAGATCGAGGTCGAGCGCGAGTTCAACTTCTTTGCCCGCCCCATCACCATCGTGGTGGACGGCGTGCGCGAGGAAACCGTGTTCGACAGCGCGCTGCTGATCAAAGAGGGCTATGGCGGGGCGCTGCTGCCCATCGAGTTCTACATTTCCGTCAAGGCGACAAAGCAAAGCCGTTTCACGGCCGCCGCCCAAAATGAGCTGATTTTACAGCTGGTGCAAATCGGGGCGCTGCAGGCAGGCGACGCGGTGGAGTTGATGCACTTTGACGGCAAGGAGCTCGTACTCAAAAAGATCAGAGAGCAGATGAACGCGGGGCAGGAACTCCCCCTCCCCGAGGAGGGAAACCGGCGTAGCCGGCAGGGGGGAGCCGCGCCCGCCACTACAAAACGTAGATTTGGAGGAAGAAATGTTGTTTAAGAAACAAACAGAAGAACCGTTGCCGCCTTTTGAAACGCAGGAGGCGGAACAGAATGTACCTGCGGAAAACCCCTTTTCGGAGATTGGTGTAAAATTGGTACAGATGGAACAGGAAGGGCGACTGCCGGAAGGCTTCGATCTGGAAACGGCCTGCCAGGACAAGGCCTTTGCCGAACTGGTGCTGGAGATGGAGCCGGAGGCGGCCATTAGGGTATGGGCCGCCGAGAAGAAGGCGGAGAACGCCATGCAGGAGGCGCTTGACATGGTGCAAAAACGTCTCACAACGCGAAATGCGTTACCCAAGCAGACCAGGACGACCGGCGCCGTTTCGGCCGAGCCGGATTACAATTCCATGAGTCCGGAGGCCTTCCGCACGCTGGAGAACCAGCTGCGGGCCGCCGCGCGCAACGGAAAAAAGATGAAGATTTAAGGAGGAACTATGGCAATTCAAACCACTATCAACACAGCCGCGAATACCGCGTATTTTAACAAACAGTTCTATGACAAGAAACTGCTCGAAACCGCCAAGACCAGGATCGTGCACGCCGAGTACGGCCAAAAGCGCAACATTCCCAAAAACAGCGGCAAGAAGGTCGAGTTTCGCAAGTATGACCTGTTCGCCCCCGACAAGATGGCCTTAACGCTTCAGGAGGGCGTGACGCCGGACGGGCAGTCCCTCTCGCAGTCGAAGGTCGAGGCGGAGGTCAAACAGTACGGCGCGTACGTCGAGGTTTCGGATCTTTTGGACCTCACCGCCTATGATGAAGTCATCGCGGACAGCGCGGAGCTGCTCGGCGAGCAGCTGGGCGTCGTCATCGACCGCGTCACGCGTGACGCCATGAGCGAGACCACCAACGTGCAATATACGGGCGGGCATGAGGAACGCGAGAACGTCGCCCCCACGGACACGCTAACGGTGAACGATATTCAAAAGGCCGTGCGCAACCTGAAGAAGAACAAGGCGCGGTTGTTTATGAGCGCGGCGGACGGCAGCGTGAGAAAACCCCACTTCGTCTGCATCTGCTCGCCGGACGCGACCTATGATTTGCAGAACGATCCGCTGTGGCAGGATGTCAGCAAATACAGCAACGCGGAGCAGATTTACTCCGGCGAGATCGGACGCCTGTTCGGCGTGGTCTTTGTGGAGAGTCCGGAGGCCAAGATCTACCGGCAGTCCGTGTATCAGACGCTGCAATACGATTCCATTGCCGGCACGAATTATATCCGTATCAACAAGCCCACATCGGATATTGAGATGGAGTATCTCAGCACGGGCGGCAACAGCATTTATTCCGGCAAGGCAGGCGAATGGCTGGAGCTTCGCGCCAATAATCCCCTGGTTTATGAGAATGGGGATTGGCGGCTCTATGTCCAGGGAAGCGCCTTTACCTCGACCACCGCGCCGACGGTAAAAAGCCTCATCTGCTCCGACGATGGCGGCAAGGCCATCAGCTCCGTCTGGCCGAGCAGGCAGCATGAAGTCCACGCCACGCTTGTGTTCGGTGCGGACGCCTACGGCGTCATCGACATCGACGGCAGCGGCACGGTGGAAACCATCATCAAGCCGCACGGCAGCTCGGGCTCGTTGGATCCCCTAAACCAGCGCGCCACTGTCGGCGCCAAGGTCGCGGCCTATGCGGCGAAAATCCTCAATCCGCTGTGGATTGTGCGGATCGAGCACGGCGTAAGCGGCTAGCGCCTTTGAGTGTTAAGTGTTGAGAGTTGAGAGTTAAGCGAACGAAAAAACGGTCCAGTCGTTTTCACCCATATAATCGTGCCGAAGGCACTCCTTCACTCCACTCTCAACACTCCACTCTCCACTCTGAGCATAATGAAAGGAAAAACAGTATGAGTACCAAAGAAACAAAAAGTAAAACCGTAACAATCTATATTCCCGAGCAGGGCAACGGCGCGTATGTGGACGGCTGCCTAAACGGCAAGAACTTTCGCGTCAAAACGGGCGTTATGGTCGAGGTCCCCTTGTATATCGCGCGGATTTTAGAGGGAGCCAAACGCGCCAAACGCATGAGCGAGCGCGGCGTTGCGTCCTTTGTCACGCCCGGCGGAAAAAAGGTCGGGTGAAAAGGCCATGACGCTGCAAGACATCATCAAGGGCGTCTTGGCCGAGCTGCACCGCCCCACCGACACGGCGACCGTGGAGCAGTGGCGTGAGCGCCTGACCCTGTATGCCAATGAGGCCGTCGCGGATCTGACCGCGGCCTTTCGCCCCTGGCGCAGGGACGAGGTGACGCTGGCGGGCCATGTCGTGAACATCACCTCCCTGTCCGCCCGCTGCCTCAAGGTGCTGGCGCTGGAACTCAACGGCCAGCGTTTGCCCTATTACTACGGCGCGGGATTAAATACCCTTTGCGTGCCGGGGCAAAAGGACGGGCGGCCTTGGATCTCCTACCGCTACTGCCCGAAGGAGCTGGTGGCGTTGACGGACGTGCCCGAACTGCCCGCGCAATGCCACCCCCTGATCGTCACCTATGTGGCGGCACGGGAGCGCGTGAACTTTGACGCGGGCTCGCAGAGCGGCGCGAAACTGAACTTTTCGCTCTATGAGACGCAAAAGCGGCGGGTGAAGAGTGATCTGGGCGAGCCGGACGGCCATCGCCTGTACAATCGGTATTAGGGAGGGGGAGACGCAATGGCCTTACATACTGTCAGAATCCCTCACTTTACCGGCATGGCGCAAAACGTCTGCGAGAGCGAAATGTCCCCCTCCTGCAGTCCGGACGCCTGCAACATCGACACCAGGGACGGGCGGCTTGCCGTGGCTTCGGGTTACGTGCACGAGCTGAGCGGGATCCACTATGTCGCCTACCCGGGTAAGGTTTTCCGCTTTTACCGCTGGCAGCAAAAAACTTCGGTCCGCTACCTGATCTGCAACAGTTTCGGCCTCTGCCGCTATGACTGGATGACGGACACCTGGGTGTGGATCCACGAGTTTCCCCTGTATTCCGTGCCGGAAAAGTTTGACTTTCTGCTGCTGCGCATCGGCTCCGAGGAACGCCTGCTGATCGCCTGCGGGTTCGGGCAAATGCTGACCTGGGACGGGGTGAGCGACACGGTAACGCCCTTTGGCAGTTCCCAATTCCTGTCCGATATGCCGCAGAATTATGTGGAGAGCTACATGGGCCGCCTGTTCGCGGCGGGTAATCCGGCCTATCCCTCGCGGCTCTATTGGTCAAAGGCGCCGGGCGACAACCGCACGGTGGAGGACTGGCGGCAAGACAATGCCAGCCCCGACGTCAGCGGCGGGCACGTGGAGATCGGCGTCGGCTCCGACCCGATCACGGGGCTCTTTGCCCTGTCCAACCAGCTGCTGATCTTTCGGCGCGATACCCTGTTTCGTTTGATCGGCGACCGCCCGTCCAACTTTCGTATCCTGCCCGTGGACGCCACCCTAACGCAGCCCGTCCACTCCGCCTGTGTGCTGCGCGGCGACCGCCTCTTCTTTTTGACGCGGGACGGCCTGGCCTACTATGACGGTTTGGCGGTGCAGCGCCCGAAAAACGCGGGCGCGCTGTGCAAGCTGCTCAAAGCGCTGGACTTTACCATGTGCACCGCCGCGTCCTGCGGGGACAAGCTTTACTTTGCCGCCGCCGAAAACAACACGCGGTACAACGATATTCTGATTGAGTACGATGTGCCGAGGGACAGTTTCATGGTGCGGCGCGGCTTTCAGCCCGTGGACCTGGTGGGCCAACACAACGAGCTGTATATGCTGGGCGGCAACGGCAGGGTCGCGCGCTTTTCAGAGGATAGCTATGCCTACGGCGCGGACCCGATCCAGGCCTGGTGGAAAACGCCCGGCATGGACCTGGGCAGCAAGCTCAATCGCAAGCAGCTGCTGGAACTCTATCTCGAGGCAAGGGGCACGGGCCTGACCGTAACGACCAACACGGGCAGCGAGGAAACAGAGCGGACCTGCGCGCTGGATCAAACCACAGCTGCCAAGGAGATTCCCCTGCACGGGCAGGGCCGCCATGTGCAGCTCACCTTTTCCAATCCGGAGGGCCAGTGGTTCTCCATAGAGGACGGCGTCGAACTGCTCTGCGATATGCAGCGGCGGCCGCTGTAAAGGAGGAAAACAATGAGCTATACCCCAACCGGCCTGCAGGCCATGTTCCCCGTTTACCTCGCGCGTTTTGCTGAGCGGGACGCGCAGGGCGAGGCGAAAAACAGCCTGATCGCGCAGAACGAAAACAACCTGAACCAAAACCTGGCGACGCTGTTTCACAAGATCCAGGATCTGGAAGCGGCGCTTGCCGACAACACGTAAAGGAGAGCCAATGAAAGAACCAACACCCAAAACCCTGTTCACCGTACCGGCCCTTCCCGGCGCCGGCGCGGGCAAGAGCACGGGCGGCAATACGGGCGGCAGCACGGGCGGCAGTACAGGCGCAAGCGGCGGCGGCAACGCGTCCAATCCGTCCGCCAAGGCCGCGCCCCAAGCGCCCGCCGTCTCGTTTGACCTGATCCTGGAGCAAATGCTCGCGGCCTATGAGCCCGCGCTGGTGGACTACGCCCCGCGCAGCGAGCAGACCGTGGCGGGCGAGATCGCCACCTGGCTACGGCCCGCCTACGACGCCGCCATCGAGCAGCGCGCGGACCAGACGCTCACGCACAACGCGAACCTGGACGCGGACGCCATCGCGCGGGGCATGGGCACAAGCACCTATGTCACCGACGTCAAGTCGCGCAACTACCGGCAGGAGACCGACGACGTGCGCCTGATGGAGTCCGACTACAGCGCGAAACTGTCGCTCTATCTGTTCAACGCGATGGAGGCCGACCGCGCGCGCGGCGTGGAGGTCGCCACCTTCAACGCGTCCGAGCAGAACAAGGCGCGCGCCCAGGCCTATGACGCGGCCTTTGCGCTCTATCGCCAAACGCTGGACCAGGCGGCCGGCACGAGCAAGGGCGGCAAAAGCAGCAGTGCCGGCGGCGGCTCGCTGCTCAACAGCATTCTGGCCGCGGGCGCAAACCGAAACGCCGTTTCGGCGGTCACGGGCCTGACCTATATCGGCTCGCTAACGCCCGCGCAGCAGAACCAGCTGTTCAACAGCGGTTCTTCCGTCACGGCGGCCACGCGCAACGAGGTCATTCGCGCCATCGGCGCAGCCAACTTCACGACCCTGCAAAAGCAATTCAACGCGAAGTAGGGGCTTGTTTGCGGGGGAAACCTTTTTTGGAAAAAAAGGTTTTCCCCGCGCCCCCTTCCAAAAAACTTTAAGAATGTATGACAGATTGCATTACAAAAACGAGCCTCGTTACCAAGGCTCGTTTCTCAAGTCTGCCCTGTTATGGTTCCAATGATTTCACCAGCTGCACCAGATAACGCAGTATCTTGGCCGCGTCAGCGGCGGAGACCTGCCCGTCCCAAGTTACGTCCGCGAGCAGCATTTGATAATCCGACAATGTCTCCAACTGCACCAGCCCGCGCAGGATCTTTGCTGCGTCTGCCGCGCCGACATTGCCGGAAAGGGAGGTATTGCCCCAAACACAGGGAACGATTTTATAGCCGTTCCAAGTCGTTTCGCCATTCGGCGCCCACTGTGATGCATACTCTTTCGAATAATAAATTGTCGTGTTTGCGTTTCCGGTAGCAAAGGCGTTCGCGCCCACGGTGGGCGGTGCGCCGAGGAAGATAATCTCCTTCAAATTCGAGCAGCCTGTAAATGAATTCGCGCCAACATTTGTCACCCCGTTTGGAATGACCGTGCGTGTTAAGTTGGTCTTGCCGGAGAACGCGGAACCCGCGACTTGGGCAACAGCTTTCCCGTCTATTGTTGAAGGAATAGAGAGGAATGTCGCATTTCCTGTGTATCCAGTTATATTAACCGTATTGTCGCCTGAAGTGCTGTATTGCAAGTTCGCGGAACCGCCCGGCGTTGGCGTAGGTGTCGGTGTTCCACCCGTCGGCGTTGGCGTGGGAGTCGGCGTGGGCGTCGGTGTTGCTTCCGTCGCTTCGCGCGTGACCACTACCGTATACTTCTTGGTGGTGGTATTATCTTCCGCCGTTACTGTTATCTCAATCGTGTTTGCACCGATATTCAAATTGACGGAGCCCGCTCCTGCCACTTTCGCTCTGGGATGGCTGGCGGTTGCTGTGACCGTGATACGGTTGGTGGCCATAGGAACCGTTGCAGTATATGCAACGATACCTTCCTTGAACGAGGGCGTCAATGTACCCGTGTTCAAGGTCAACACTTCCAGATTGGCATCGTTGGATATCGGTATGGGCTTGGCCGTTGTTGGCACAAACGTGATGCTGCGGGAGTTGGCGTAAGTCTGCGCATAGGAACCCGCGATGCCATAGATGGTCATGAATGGAGGATAGGAGAAAGAATTGGTCTGTATCGAAGTCGTGTTTGCAGGGATGTATATCTCGGTTAACCCGACGCATTCGGCAAAGGCATTGGCGTCTATTGTCGTTAACGACTCGGGCAAGGTAACCGACTGCAAGGCAGAACAAAGCCGAAATGCCGAATCGGGAATCGTTTTCAGGCCATATCCAAAACCAACATTCGTTAGAACATCGCAACCGTAAAAGGCACTGGATCCTAAACTGGTCAATTTGTCAGGCAGCAAAACACTTTCAAGCAAATCACAGTCATAGAAAGCATAACTGCCGATAGAAGTAACATTTTTGGGGATGCTGACTGTTGTCAGAGCGTCGTTGTTATAAAACGCATAGCTGCCAATGGATGTAAGTGGTATTGGAAGGTTAATTGTTTTCAGCTTTACACATTCATAGAAAGCAGAATTGCCTATTGAAGTGACTCCTTCGGGAATATTGACACCTTCTAATCTCGAGCACCCGCTAAACATTGATGCAGCAATCGTATCTAGCGTTGCTGGCAAGTTGGCGCTCGTCAAACTAGAACATCCAGCAAATGTACTGGTTCCAATACTTGTAACACTGTCAGGAACAACTATATCAAGCAACTTTTCGCAACTGTTAAACGCAGAATTGCCGATACTTGTCACACTGTTGGGAATTGAAACTCTTTCCAAGCCAATACAATCGCGAAATGTAGAGTTTCCAATTGTTGTCACCATGTCGGGGATAGTAACGTTTTTAATCCCAGGACATTCAAAGAATAAATTGTCAACAATCTTAGTGATTCCTGGTTCGAATGACACATTTGTCAAGCCGACACATCCTCTAAATATCCCGCCCCAAGCTCCATAATATGTTCCAGCATAACTCAAACTCTTCGGAATTGTAATAGAAGTTATCTTTTCACATCCACTAAAAGCACAGTATGATATCGATTCAATATACTTTGGCAAATTGATATCTGACAATTCCGAACAGCCAGCAAAGGCATATTCCCCTATTGAAATAATGGTGTCTGGCATTG
>Ga0123353_10009231_pt1 | contig 13576 bp, 15 predicted proteins | sample TergutLab28metaG_3_FD_92763 | JGI IMG/M metagenome (GOLD analysis project Ga0123353, IMG submission 92763) | Labiotermes labralis P3 segment gut microbial communities from Petit-Saut dam, French Guiana - Lab288 P3 | ecosystem: Host-associated > Arthropoda: Insects > Digestive system > Gut ... | reverse complement strand
TACGTCATCAAGCTCCAGGAGGGCGGCAACCTCGCCATGGAGATGACCCGCGCCGACCTCAAGGTCGCCCGCGGGGAGAAGGGCAAGACCGCCCTGGAACTCGCCGCGTACGCGGCGGCCGGGAACGAACAGGCCACCGACCTGTGGCACGAGTTCGAGTTCGCCACCCGCGGAGTTCAGTGCCTCACCTGGAGCAAGGGCCTGCGCGAGCGCCTGGCCCACCTGGTCGAGCTGGACGAGCGCGAGGACGACGAGATCCCCGAGGAGGAGGTGGCCGAGACGCCCGAGGCCCCGTCGCTCCTGATCGCCCGAGACGCCTGGTGGCGGGCCATCGTGCCGGTCTACGGAGCCCGCGCCAACATCCTGCATGCCGCCGAAGTCGGCGGCCTGCCTGGAGCACTGGCTGTTCTCGACAAGCTCGGCCTGGTCCAGGGCACCGACTACGGGCCGCCAGAAGAGATGTCGGGCCGCGTGCTCCCGTCCGTCGACCAACTGCGCCGCGGCCAAGGCGTCCGCGACGCCCGCCGTCGGCGCCGTGAAGCCGTCGACGCCGCCGTGACCGAGCGCACGCCCGCCGAGTGGGCCAAGCAGGCCGAGCGGCGCCAGGCCGCCGCCCGCGCCCAGAACGAGGCCCGCGCCGCCCAGGCCGGGCCCGACCGTGACGAGTTGGCCGCCGCCGACGCCGAGCGGACCACCGCCGCAGCCGAGTTTGCCCGCCGCCGAGCCGCCCTGCGTGACGACCCGCAGGCACACCGCACGTTCGAGCGCGACGACGTCCGCCCCGTCCACCTCCACGACGATGTCGCCGACGTCCGCCCCGCACCCGCGGGCACGCCCGCCTGCGCCAGCTGCGGCGGCCAGCTCGACCGCGCGCTCGCCACGGTCGGGAGGCACGCGCTGTGCTGACCACCCTGATGTACAACCCGTTCACCACCGAGAGGACACAACCGATGGACTACAACGACGACCAGCTCGACACCGCCGGCGCGGCGAGCGTCCACTACGTCGACCCGCGTGTCCGGCTGCTGGCCGAGGCCCGCTGGAGGCTCAACACCGGCGGAACCCGCCAGGAGTGGCTGGCCCTCGGCAAGGACAACCCCGAGGCCCTGATCCGGGAAGGCCGTGACTGGATCCGCGCGGCCGTCGCCGCCGGGATCATCCCGTCGCCGAAGTAGCCGGACCGGACCGGCCGAGGACCACCCCGTCCGCCGGTGGTCCTCGGAGACGGCCGACGCAGGCGCCGGCCACCGGAGCCCAGAGGCTCCGGAGCAGTGGACCGACAGGCAGATGACCGACAGCGGCACCGTCCAGGCTGCGAGCCGAAGGAGTCGGTCACCCGACCCACCGGGAAACAGTGACTCGCAGCAGCGAGGTATGCCGATGCGCTTCGCTTACCGGCACCTCGCCCCTGGCGCGCTGCGCTTGCCGGGGGAGACCGCCCCCGAAAGGGGCGGTCCGCCCGCGGCCCTGGGGGCCGCGAGGCGCGGGCGGCCGACGCCGCCCGCCCACCGCCATGGCACCGCCACCCTGGCCCCGATGGGGCGGCCAGGGTGGCGGTGCCATGGCGGTGCGGAACGGACACGGTGGCGGTCTGGGTGGCGGTGCCCTGGGGTCTGCAAGCGGTGCGGACATGGGCAGGTGGTACGACTGGTTGGGGGCGTGTCGGCGCCCGTGTCGGCTGTGTCGGGGACCGTGTCGGCCCGTGTCGGCGACGCCGAGAGCGGTCGATCGGGAGGGTGTTGATGGTGCGGGGTACGCCGGGCAGCAAGCGCGGGCACACGGTGTCGGTGCGGCTGAACGACGAGGAGAAGAAGCGGTGGGACACGGCCCGTGCCGAGTCCGGCCGCCGCGAACTCGGTGCGTGGGTCCGCGCGGTTGTCGAGGACGTCCTGGATGACGCTGGCGACGGGCAGGCGCCGGGCACCGAGCGGAGGCCGGCGCCGCTCGATCCCGTCACGCAGGCCGCGTACGACGAACTCGTGCGGATCGGCGCGAACCTCAACCAGCTCGTGCGGTACTCCCACCAGGACGGCCACCTGCACCATGCCATCGAGGCCGCGCTGTTCGAGGTCGGCAACGCCGCCTTGGCCCTGCGGGGGATCGAGCCGATGCGGCCCACGGACCCCGAGTGATCGCGAACATCACCAAGGGCCGGAAGGCAGTCGGCGCCCTGGTCTACGACTTCGGCCCAGGCCGGAGGGATGAGCACATCAACCCGCGGATCGTCGCGGGCACCGTCACCGGGACGCCGCTCCAGGTCGCGCGGGCGATCGACCACACGGCCCGCCAGCGGCCGGAGATCAAGGCCCCGATCTGGCGAGTCTCGCTGTCCCTGCCCGACGAGGACGGCATCCTGCCTGACAGTCAGTGGGCCGAGATCGCGGACAAGTTCGTCGCGGACATGGGCTTCGCGTCCGCGCCGTGGGTCGCGGTCCGCCACGGTGACGACCACATCCACCTCACCGTGTCCCGCGTCGACTGGTCCGGGCAGCTGCTCAGCGACCGGTGGGACTACCGCCGAGCCCGCGAGGCCGCCGACCGCCTGGAGGAGGAGCACGGCCTGGTCCGCGCTGCCGACCGCTTCAGGGCCGAGGGCCCGCAGGTCCGCAACAACGAGCTGGAGGCCAGCAACCGCAGGCGAGGCCCGGACGCCGCGGTGCCGCCCGAGCGCGAGGAGCTGCGCCGCATCGTCCGCGAAGTCCGGGACGCCAGCCGCGGACTCGGCCGCGACGCCTTCGAGTCCGGCCTGACGGACGCCGGGGTGTCCTTCCGCGCGAACGAGGCCAGCACCGGCCGGATGAACGGCTACTCCTTCACCCTCGCCGGGTGGACCGACGGGGGCGGCCATCAGGTGTGGGTCACCGCGTCCAAGGTCGCCCGCGACCTGAAGTGGTCCGCGCTGCGCGAGGTCATCGGAGACACCCCGCCGTCCGCCGGCGCCCCGAGCCCGGCGCCCGAGACCGCGCTGCAGAACCTCCGCCAGGACCTCGCGTCGGGCACCACGGCCATCACGCCCGAGCAGGCCCAACGCGCGGCCGACGTCCTGCGGGACGGGCAGATCGCCCGTGGCCAGGCCGTATCCGGCGCTCAGCCCGCGCTCAGCTCCGACCCCGCCCGGGTCCTGTACGAGCAGTGGAAGGCTAAGGCGAAGGGCGAGGAGATCCCCGCCCAACGCGTACCCGAGGCCGCGCCGTCGGCCCCGGCCTGGGACGACAGGCGCCGCCGCCCCTTCGGCCGCATGTCCGCCAAGGACCTGCCCAAGGAGATGACGAAGGCCGAGGGCGACGTCGCGCGGTGGACGGCGGCTGTGGCCAAGGAGGAGAAGGCGGTGCGGGGCTGGGACGCCGTGGCGACCGGTCAGATCTCCGGACCCCACGTGCGGGAGCTGCACGAGCTGCGCGCCCGTCTGGCGCCCGCAGAGCCGTACCTTGCGGTGGTCGACGAGCAGATGAAGCGGGCGGAGACGGCCCAGGGCATCGTGGACCGCGCCCGCGTCGACTGGCGCGACGCCAACCGGAAGAAGGATCTCGGCTGGTGGCAACTGCGGAAGTTGGACACCACCAAGGGCGCCGAGACCAAGCGGGCCGAGACCATGAGCGAGGCCATCCACCTGTACATCGAGCAGGAGAGGCAGGCCCGCGCCGCCGCGTCCGCCGCGTACAAGCAGGCTCAGGACGCCTCCGGGGTCAACGCCCCGGACCGGGAGTTCCGGAGCCTCACCCAGGACTGGGACACACGCCTGGCGCAGGCCCAGCGTGAGGACCAGGCGCACGGGCGCGGGCAGCGCGCACTCGCCCGCGCCCACGGTGCCGAGTGGACCGGCTACCTCGACCGGGCTCAACGACGCCTCGACGGGCTGAAGCAGGAGCAACAGCTCCGCGACGGGATGCCGGAGGCCCAGCGCAAGGCCGAGGGCAAGGCCCGCCGTGACGCGGCCCTCGCCCGGATGCAGTCGCCCAAGGGCAACCGCCGAGGCGCCGGCCGACCCGGACCCGCACTCCCCAGAGAGCAGCCGTCCCACCTCCGCAGGCCCCCACCACCCAGCCGAGGAACGGGCAGGGGCCTGTAGCCCGATCCGCCGGAACGTCCGCCAGCCATCCGCCGGGCATCCGCCGGGGCTTGGGAGGAGACGGTGCCTCCGGCGGATAGCTGGCAGATCTCCCGGCGGATGCCCACGGTCCTGATTCCGGATAACCCGATGCGTATCCGGAATCAGGAACGGGCACGCGGCCCCAAGCTCCGCCGTCCCTTCCTCGAGGCGACGTCCTGGTGCTCGACGTCCTCCAGGAGCGAGGGCGGCTCCGCCCGTTCGACGGGCAGAAGCCGCGGCCCGCTCACGTCCGTCGCCGTGCTGATGGTTGTGTCCGGGCCGGTGCCGAGTCGGCGTCGCGCGGTGCTCATGGCGGCAGTCTGCCGCTCCCGTGACAAGGCCGGTGGCCACTGGGGGGCTTCGCCGCCCCCCAGACCCCCGCTTCGGTCGGCATCCCCCAGCGCGGACCGGTATCGCCGTGGCCGAGCGCCGTCCGCGCTGGGGGACACCGCCCCACGTAGCCCGTGGTCGAGGCCCGCGTGTGCACGGGCACGTGTGCACGCTTGAGGCCGACTCGTTGGGAATGCCTAGGTGTGGTCTGTAGCAGGGTTCGTACTGCGCTCGCGATGCATGAGGTGTGACCGTGTGGATCTTGGGGCTACGGCGTGATGCGTGGTCTGCTGCTGCTCATGGCAGATGACGACGTGATGGTGGTGTGGGACAAGCCGTACGGGCCGTACGAGGCCCCAGGCGAGGAGCCGTACGAGTACTGGCTTGATGACGAACTCGGAGCGGACGGCGACCCCATCGGGTCGTGATGCATAGGTGTGGGGGATCCGGTCGAGGTGCTAGGTCTAGCGGGCCCAGGTGCTAGACCTAGCAGGGGCGCTAGCGGCCGATCCCCGGTGTGGCCTGCGGCCTAGCGTCTAGCGGCTGTTGGCGGGCTTGTGCTCCTGGTGCTCGTCGTCGTGCAGCTGGTGCGGGCCGAGGACGGAGGTCGGGCAGCGGGGCGGAGACAGGAGCGGACCGGACGCCGGTCCGGGCCGCGCCGACCGGCGGAGCCGGGCGGCCTTGATCCAGTAGAGAAACTTGTAACAGCCCGAGGGGGAGTCGGACTGTCCGTGCCCGCGTGCTCGGTACCGTCGGCGCATGCCGAAGTACGAGACACCCCGCAACGATCGGGGAGAGCGGATCTGCCAGCAGTGCCACGACCCGGACAAGCCGCTGCGGCCGTCGCTCGGCACGAAGCCGGTGATCTACTGCTCCGCCGCCTGCAAGCAGGCCGCGTACGAGACCCGCAGGATGCGGAAGGCCATCGCCGCGGCGGTCGCCGACGAACAGCGCAAGGCCGCCGCACGCGAAGCAAAGTCAGTGACCTTGCCGGGAAAAGTCACTGACGTACCGAAAGTCAGTGATCTTCCCGGTATCGACCGGCCGGACGCCAACCCAAAGTCAGTGACCTTGCCGTTGCCGGGGCTGGGCCACGTCGGCGCCCTCCCCTCCCCCGCTGTCGAGGACCCGGGCGCCGAGCTGGAGAGGCGCCTCGCCCGCTGGCTCGCGCCCGAAGACATCGGCGGCACGGAAGACGGGTGAACGACACGCTCCTGCGCCACGGCGATACGCCCGCCGGCGGGAGCCTGAACCGGCCTCAGCCACAGCGCGGTAGCAGCTGCTCCCCATCGGCCACGGCCGGACGGTGCGGTCGCCTCACGCTCCCGCATCCGTGACGGCGGGGGCACCGGCCTGAGCCCAACTCCGCCCGGAAATCCGGCAAACCGGGCAGCGCCCGACCCCCCACCCCTCCCCCGCCAGCTTGTCCCACGAGCACAACGGCGAGGCCCGCGCTCGGCGTCCGGCTGGTCATGTAAACCCCGGCGCGTAGCCGCGCCTTGACGGCCGGAGGCCACGGCCGCCGGACGCCGACACGGCCGACACGGCCCCTGACCTCGGGCGACACGGACGCCGACACACCCCAACGGGCAGCAGAAAGCCCCCGTCGTGGCTCGACGGGGGCTCGGGAGAGCGGTTGGGGGCTAGTTCCCCATAGGGATCTGTGAGCCTGGGACGTAGACGTCCTCCCAGTAGCCGAGGGGGCGATCGTCGTCGTGGAAGGTGACGGTCGTGTAGATGATCGGCACGGCCGACTGCGGCGGGGCGTCGATCTCAAGCGAGTCGAGTTCGCTCGTGGATGCGTGGCGGGCCCTGGCGACACGCTGCCCTTTCACGACCTGACGGCCGGTGCGCTCGGCGTAGAGCTTGTCGAACTGGTCGGTCATCCGTACGTCTTCGGCGAGTTCGGGCACGACCGAGACCGTGTGAGGCGGGTAGACGGAGACGCCCACGGACGTGGGGCTGCCGTCCTGCCGGAAGACCCTGATACGGATCACGGCTTCGTCGTGAGGCTCCAACTCCAGGGCAGTGCAGATCTCCGGGTCGGAGACCGAGCGCCGGATCACCTGGTGGCCGGAGGAAGTCTCCCCCGGCGCGTAGCGCTTGCCGTTCTTGGCCATGCGGTCGAGCCGATCGGTCCCGGTGATGACCATCGGGGTCTTCGAGACCACGGTCCCCAGCGCCCCGCGCGAGGTCACGAGCCCCTCGCTCTTGAGCACGCCCAGCGCGCGGGAGACGGTCTTCGCCGCCACGCCGCCGAACTGCTTGCGGATCTCGCTGACCGAGGGCAGAGAGTCCCCCGGCGCGAGGTCCCCGTTCTTGATCCGCTCGCGGAAGTAGGCCGCGACGTCGGCGTAGCCCCTCCCCGCTGGTGCTCGGTATGCCATGACTTCTCCCCTTTTGCCGGATCGTGCGTACACCCCGAAGGTACATGACTCTCAGCCGAAGGTACACCGCTTGCCTCCGGCGGACACTTCATGTACCTTCATGGCGTCGCCAAGGTACGCAAAGCACCTTGCGGCGAGAATTACGTACCTTCGTGCCCAAAGGGGGTGTGACCTATGGCTCGACCTGACTCCTCGACTCCGCGCCGTGCGCCGGCCGCCGAGGTCGTCACCCGTACCTGGCTCCCGCGCCGGGGTCCGACGAGGGCCCACGGCCTCCGCCGGTACGAGGTCCCGGCGGTCGGTGCCGACGAGCTTCGCGTTCGCTTTCTGCTGCGTGGTCTGGGGGTTGTGCTGTGAGCGCGATGGCGCCCTGGTGGTCGGTGAAGCCGACGAGCCTCGCTGAGGAGGACCAGCCCGGCCCCGTCGAGCAGCTGCCGGAGGGTGACTGGCTCGACCGGCTGTGGGCCGACGAGGATCTCGCACCCGCCGTACGCACGGAGCCCGTCGACACGGGCGCCGACACGGCCGACACGGGCGCCGACACGGCTGACACGGACGCGGACGAGGAGGGCGACGGGGAGACGGAGGGGCGGTGGTTCCGGCGTGAGGCCGGGTACTGGCCGCGCCCGACGCTCCCGGCGCTCCCGGACCGGGTCGCGATCAGCCCCCGTACGAGGCGCCTGGCCTACAACGCCAGCGCCGCCGGGGTCGGTTGGTGGTGCGGGCTCACCCCGGAGATCCGCGGGTGGATCGAGGACTGCGGCCGGTCGACCAGCATCGGTGGCGCGCTCACCCTCGGCGGCGGCATCTGCCTGGTCCTGGCGGTCTTCTGGGACAGCCGCACCCGGCACTGGATGCCCGGCCTGGCCTGGGTCGCCCGGCTCCCTCTCGCGTCGGCGCTCACCGCCCTCGCCCTCTACGCCCCCGCCTCGCAGTACTGATCCTGGAGGACCGATCCGTGTACGAGCACATCCAGTACGTCCAGATGGCTGCCGAGTTCTCCGTGGGGAACCAGATTGCCGGGACGGTCGGCATGGGCGGTCTGGCGACCGCGCTGACCGTGGCCCTGGTGGCGGGGACCCGGGAGCCCAAGGGCGGTAAGGGCAAGATCCGCAAGCGGCTGGACAGCACGCAGGCCATGGTCCTCGGGGTCACGGCGGGCACCTGCTACATGAGCGCCGGATCGCTGTGGACGACGGGCAAGAGCCTCTCCGACGGGTTCGCCCAGGTGTTCACCGGCGGCGGTTTCGGGTCCGCCGGGCTCGGCGCGGTGTCGCTGATCCTGGCGGCGATCATGTACTTCCGCGAGCCCCGGCCGGGCGCCGCCGCGTTCCTGGGCATCCTGGCCGCCGGGGTGTGGGCGCAGGCCGGGGGCATCTGGGGCCTGCCCCAGGCGCTCATCCTGACCGGCACGCACGCGGTGGGGATGGCATGAGCGCCGCCGAGCAGCTCCCCGTCGAGGACGACGTCCAGGAGCAGGAGCACCCTCATCTCGAACTCGTCGCGGGGCGCGGGAAGCTGGCCGCGCTGCGCGATGAGCTGCGGCCCTACCTTCCTACCCGCTCGGCCCTGGCCGGTCCGCTGGCCGGGGTAGGGGCGGGGAGCGCGGCCCTGTTCGGCAAGGGATGGCAGTGGCTGTGGGAGGACGGAGCGCGGGAAGCGGGTATCCGGGCCGGTGGCGTCGGGTTGGGCGCCTACGTCGGAGTGCACACGGTCGCCGTGGTCACCGGCCCGTTCGTCGGGTACGCCCTCCCGGCCGCCGTCGTCGCCTGGGTGGTCGCGGCCAAGCACCACGCCCCCCCCGAGGCCAAGACCACGATGGGGAAGCCCGCCCCCACAGACCGCACCCCCGACGCCGGGGACGACGAGCCGGTGCTGGCCGAAGAGTTCGAGCCCGAGGAACAGCCCGCCATCGAGGCCGGGGAGGTGGCCGGCCTCATCCGCGAGGTGGCCGCCCGCCACGACCACCAGGGCGCGCACCTCGAAGACCTCCTCGCCGAGCCCCTCTTCGAGGGCTGGGAGAAGGGCGATCTCAAGGCCGCTTTGACCGAGTCATGGGGTATGCCCGTCGAGTCGTTCAAGCTCATCTTCAAGGGCCCCCAGGGGAGGGCCCAGCGGGTGCGAGACGGGGTGCGTCTGCGGCACCTCCCGCAGCCCCCCGCCGAGGGGGCCGGGGAGGGGCCCGCGCGGGGCCTGTCCGTGGTGCCCTCCGGGCCCTCCGCCGTGGGCCTCTCCAAGGCGCCCGCCGAGGCCTCCGTCGACCCCTCCCCGGCCGCCCCCGAGGGCCCCCCTCAAGAGGCCGGGTAGGCGGGTAGTTTCCGCAGGTCAGCCCAGCGGCTACCTACCCGCCTACCGGCCCCCTACCCACTCCTCCTACCGCCCCGGTTGCGCAAGGGGACAGGGTGATGGCCGACAGCCAACACCCCACCTCCGAAGGAGATCCGTGTACCGCTACCGGTGCCAGCAGTGCCGTACGACGTCGCCGCCCGTGACGTCCCGACGAGACGTCGAGACGGAGCGGGACCGGCACCGAGACCTCGCCCACGCCGGGCATATCCCGGACGGCGAGCAGATCCTGAGGCCGCCCCGGCCGCCCCAGCCGCCCTTTCTGGCGACTCCGGCCCGACGCGCCCTCTCGATCGCCGTGGTGATCGTGATCTTCCTGATCGCCACGTGGGTCCGCCTCCGCTGACCCGCCCCCAGAAACGCCGAGGCGCCCCCCTCAACCGCCAAGAAGACAGGGGCGCCCGGCTCCATCCCGATCACACGAGACGGAGTCTCATCATGGCATTCCGCAAGAGCGTTCCCATGAGCGAGCTACGCGAGAGCCTGACCACGGAGGAGAAGGAGAGCGGGCCGACCTACCAGTCGAGCCGTGGCGGCTGGTTCCCGGAGCAGTCCAAGCCGGTTCCCGGCACCCCCAAGTCGGATCAGGGGGAGCGTCGATGAGCCGCTCCACTGCCCCGGCCTGTCACGGCCGCCGGATGGCGCTCGACTCCAAGTCCCGCCAGTACGTGTGCTCCCGCTGCGGTGCCTGGACCACCACCCCGGGGGGCGCCCGGTGACCACGCTCCGACGCCTCGTCGACGCCCTCGCGGCCAACGACTGGCAGTGCTCCCGCTGCGGCAGGTGGTTCCGGTCGGGCAAGCCCTCCCAGACCTGCCCCAAATGCTCCCGATCCTGACCTTTACCATGCCGGGCGGCCCGCCACGGGCCGCCCGGCCCTAAGGAGTTCTCACATGCCTGACACACCCCCTGACCTGCGCGACACGGCCGCCGACACGGCCCCCGACACGGGCGACCTGCTCGTGCGGGAGATGGTCGCGCAGCAGATGCGCACCACCACCACTGCGATCTACCGGTACATCACGTACATCAGCCTGTGGGTCCTGCTGCTCTGCTCGATCACCTTCGCCGCGGTGCAGGTCTGGGCCCTGCGCGGCTACCTGCCCGCCGAACTGCCCGGCCCGGCCGCCTGGTCGCTGCCCGTCGCTCTCCAGGTCCTCGTGCTGGCGGCAGAGTTGATCCTGCTCAGCAGCGCGGTCACCCGGTCCGGCGCCGTGCAGAGCACGGCCGGAGCGGTGATGGCCATCGGCTACGGAGCCGAGATCACCGCCCACATCCACGAAGGCGGACGGGACCTGGTGACCGTGACGCTCGTCGTCATGAGCACCCTGCTCGCCCTGTGCTGGACCCTGCTCGCCCTCGCGCTGCGCGCCGGTATTAGTGACGCCGACGCCCTGGTGCTCCAGCACCGCACCGCCGAACTGCTCACCACGCCGCCGGCCTTTGCCCCGCGGCCCGCCCCGGAGCCGGTGTTCGCTCCCGAGCCGCAGCCCGCCCCGGAGCCGGCCTTTGCCCCGGAGCCTGCCCCGGAGCCCGCTTTTGCTCCGCAGCCTGAGCCGGAGCCGGTGTTCGCCCCCGAGCCGGAGCCCACCACGTGGTACGCGCCCGTGCCGGAGCCCGACACGGCCCCTGACACACACGCCGACACGGGCACCGACACGGACCCGGCGCCCGCGCCCACGCCCGGCGTCGCTCTGTCCGACGTCGAGATGGACGCCGTCGTCCACATGATCGCCACCGAGACCGACCCCCCGCGCTCCTACCGCGAGATGGAGACCCGCTACCGCGAACTCGGCTACGTCGGGGGAGCAGTGCGGCTGCGCGAGTCCTGGCGCCGCGTCACCCAGCCCGCATCCGCCCAGACCGAGGTCTGACGGCTGCCGTCCACCCCGGAACCAGCCGGGACGGGTGGCGAGCCGGTAGTCCCGGACCGCCGACACGGGCCGACACGGCCCCTGACCTGCGCGACACGGCAGCCGACACGGCCCCGACGCCCGTCCAACCAGCAGTAAGCGAGGACCCCATGACCATCACCTTCGGCACGATGCCCCACATCTGCACCGCCATGGTCACCGCGGCCGTCGAGGCGTACAGCCCCGCTGGCGGGACCGCCCACGGCAGCCTGGACGCCACCGCCTACGTCTGCGCCGGCCACGTCCAGGCCGCCCGCGACATGTGGACCGCCCAGGGCCTCACCCCCCACACCGCCCAGGCCGGGCCGACCAGCATGCACTGCGGCGAGATCAGCGACTTCCGCGACCACTGACACACCCGACTGAGAGGATCCGAAGATGACCGCCAAGACCCCCACCCAGCTCGCCGACGATGCCGCCGAGGCGATCCGCGCCCTCAACCACGTGACCATGAGCCCGCGCGACGGCTGGAAGTTCCCCGCCGACGCGTACAGCGTGATCGGCAACCTGCGGGAACTTGCCCAGCGCCTGCCCCAGCTCCTGCAGCAGACCGAGGTGTTCCTCCAGGACCTGGCGGACGGGGACCACATCCGCAGCGACCGGGGCGGCAACGGTGCCGCCGAGGTGAACGCCGCGCTCGACGCGATCGACCGGGCACGCGAAGATGCCCTGTCCATGGAGGCCGCGCTCGACACGGCACACTCCGCGCTCTCCCCGCTCGCGTACAAGGAATGACAAACCGGCAGAAAAGTCGGCCCGCCTGACGGGACGGCAGCAACACGAAGGCCCGTGACACGGGAATTGTCACGGGCCTTCGTTCGCCCCCTGAGATCTCAGGGGGCACTTTCGCCACAGTGGTGGATATCCCCGCCGAAGTGCGAAAGGATCAACCCCACAAAAGAACGTGGGGCGCCCCGGATGTAGGAGTTCGGGAACGCCCCGCGCGAGTCCTTCACCAGTTCGTTCCTAGGCGCACCTTCAAAGGACCCAACGCTTTGATCAGCGTACCCGGGACAGGCCGTCCCGCAACACCCGTCCAGGCCGGAGAGCCGGACAACCACCCGAGCGATACGCCGGGTGTATCCGCGTTTGCCCACCAGCTTCCCGCCGTGAGCCGCGACCAGCGCGCGGACCGCCGCAGCCAGTTGGAGGACCACGCCGCGCGTGCCGCCGCCTGGGCGGACATGGAGCAACGCCAGGCCGCCGCCCGCGCCGCAGGCCGAGCCCGCCGCAAGGCCCGCCAGGACGCCCGTGCAGCCCGCCGAGCCGCTCACCACACCCCGGCCGCCCCGCAGGCCCTCAGCCCCCGCTCAGAGGCCACGGACGACTCAACCCCGGCCACCCTCCGGGGTGCGGCTCGGGAAGCGGTAAATCTCGTTTCCACCGCAGAACACACCCCCCTCACCAGTGGTCAGGAGCCACCCGCCGACGGCGAGATGAGGCGGCTGAAGCTGCGCGACCAGCGGCGGCGTCTCCGTGAGGCGATCCAACGGTTCACCCGTCTGAGTGGAGTTCGGGCCTGCGGCACCGGCCTCACCGGCGAACTCGTCGGCCTGCACGTCGGGAAGGGGGCCGCGCGGTTCGCCGGACTCAAGTCCTGCCACTCGGTGTGGGCCTGCCCCGTCTGCCAGGCGCGGATCCGCGCGGCCCGCTCCGTCGAACTCGAACGCGCCGCGCTGGCCTGGCTCAAGGCCGGGCACGGCCTGTACATGGCGACCCTGACGGTGCCGCACTGGGAGAACGTCCGGCTCGCCAGCCGCGTGAAGGACGGCCACAAGTGCGCTGGCCAGCGGTCCTGCACCTGCCCCTGCAAGTGCCCGGTTCTCGCGCCCGGCCCCGGGAAGAAGCGCCCGCCGTGCACCTGCGCGTGCCCGGTCGACCCCGGCCAGCTAGCCCGCGTCGTCGAGGCGTGGCGCGGAGTGCAGGGCGGCACCTGGTGGGTCGGACGCGACGTCATCGAGGACGGGGCACCGGCTCTTTGGCCCGCGACCACGGCCGACCGGCTCGCGCTGGAGGCCGACGGCCGGTACGTCCGCCGCCAGGAGTTCGGCCCGGACGGCCGACCGACGGGCCCGGCCACGGTCTGGCAGGAGGGGTTCCGCGACCGCTGGGGCGTCGTCGGCACGACCCGCACGATCGAGATCACGTGGGGCGCCAATGGCTGGCACTCGCACGCGCACGTCCTGATCTGGACCGAGGAGGCGGCCACCGACGCTCGCGCCGAGGCGATCGAGGAGGACCTGTACCGCCGGTGGGCGAAGCGCTGCGCGGCCGTTGGCCTGCCCGTTCCCGCCCGGGGCGAGATCCGGGAGAAGGACGGCAAGCGGGTGCGCAAGGGAGTCGACGTCACCGCCGCCACCCGGGAAAAGGCCGGCGCGCTGGGCAAGTACGTCATCAAGCTCCAGGAGGGCGGCAACCTCGCCATGGAGATGACCCGCGCCGACCTCAAGGTCGCCCGCGGGGAGAAGGGCAAGACCGCCCTGGAACTCGCCGCGTACGCGGCGGCCGGG
>Ga0123353_10009228_pt1 | contig 13579 bp, 6 predicted proteins | sample TergutLab28metaG_3_FD_92763 | JGI IMG/M metagenome (GOLD analysis project Ga0123353, IMG submission 92763) | Labiotermes labralis P3 segment gut microbial communities from Petit-Saut dam, French Guiana - Lab288 P3 | ecosystem: Host-associated > Arthropoda: Insects > Digestive system > Gut ... | reverse complement strand
TAAAATTTACACATTAAAACATTAAAAACGCTCCGACATGTTTCGGTCCTAAGACCATCATCAGGGAGCTATATATTCCTTGTTAAAGTCACACTAGAAATAGTCACAGATTAATTTCGTTGTGCAAATTGGGTGTTGTGGCAGCATGCCGTGTTGTGTAATGTTATGTTGCAATGGTTAGTGTAATAATTGAGTAATTCGACAGCATGCATGGTGTAACAATAAAAATTTCTCAGTTCATCTATTTTTCTAAATAAAATGATACTTTGTACAAAAACAAACACAAAACATGTTCTCTTTAGAGACATTCACAAAAATACGCATAGCATGGACGAAACACATTCCTGAGCCCTTACAGGCTATTCCATTCACACTGAATGAACCCAAACTGACACTGGTACTAGGACATGAGACATACTTGTACTGACAACTGCAAACATGGTTCAGGGAGATGCTGTCACTCTGACAATTCCTATTATGCTTGGAGGAAAACACACTAGTGCCAACACCAGGATTTGGAGAATATGTGTATATGCAATTTGTCAGTGCAAACCCCAGGCTTAATAACAGCACTGCTGCCAAGATACAGAACCTGCATATTCAGTGAAACTGGAGGTGGGGGGATGTATCACCACAACAAACCTCAGTAACAATGGTAGGCAACTTACTTCAATTCTTTTTTAAATATTTCATGACCATGCACTGATGCTTCACTATGAGAATAAAACTAGCAAGTGCATATGAATATATATATATGTGTGTGTGTGTGTGTGTGTATTTTTCATATGCACATGTTCGTCTTATTCTCATACTAAATACTACAACTCACAGCAGACACTGCACAAATAAAACTGCAGGACATTACTGTTACACCAGACTCCTTCATACAAACTTAATGTTTTGTGGACCATGCATTGTGATATATTTGTATGAAAAGAACCAACAGCTGCTAGCAGGATCCTGCTAGCAGCCAGCCAAAATAAACACATAACATATACCAAATGCTGTATACACAGAATAGTACCCCCTGATGACGAGCAGTAAACCTGCTCGAAACATGTAGAGGTTAATTATCAAAATAAATTGAAAGTAAAAAGTGCATTCTGTTGGTTCTTATTGCACAAATCCTTCATATGAGTAAGAGGTAACAGCGTAATTATTAATACTAAATTCAGAGAGATGAAAAGGAAAGATGTCAGGGTGGGTGGGTCCTGGAACAAGGTTTCTCCCAACTGGTATCATCAACAAGTCAATATTTGATGAATATTACATGTGAAACAATCCAGTACAGCTTTACAATTATAATTAGACCCACACTGAAATAACATGTACAGTGAGGGAACCAGCACAGTTGTGTCATTTGTGTCATAAGGCGTGGGATGGACAACAAAGGAGTTGTGGTCAGGTTCTCAGCAGCATAAATATATTTTTCTCTTTTTCAAGGTGTCCAGACTGTCACTAGAGTCCACCCTGCCTTCTACGCACTGGGTAGTGGTAGAAATTATGCCAGGTAGTCCAGCAGCCATAGGTGTGAAGCTGGTCATTCTCCTTTGTCTAGTGCCCAGATTAAGAATTAGTGGCATTACACCTTCACTCCTCTGTATGTCTTCATGGCATGTATACAAAACAAATCCATCTTTAATTTACACAGGATATAATGTTAAATTACACTCCCACTGCTGGAAAGTTCCTGCACATAGATTTCCACTTATCACTTACAACAAATTTTCAGAATTGGTGTACAAATGAGATGTAAAACACATTGAAATGAAAACAGGGAAAAAAATTCTTGAAGTGAAATGTTATGCTACTGGACATCACTGCAGCTTGAAAACACCTTTATATCTGCAGTGTCTCAAGATGCTGATGGACAGTATCTGACAAATATTACTACAAGCAGAAACTTACAATTCTTGCAATTATCAAACTGACATATATATAACAACAAAGTTCATGGACTTCTGACATTGAAGATTGATACATGTAAGATAATTACAAGATATGTATACACACATTCTGCCAGCACACTGAGGCAAAGTTTAAAACCTGATGAAAATCTGGAGGTTATGTACACCGCCCTTGAATGTAGTCCCACAAGTCGTGCCTGCACGTTATTACAGAGTACAGGATACAGCATGTTACATAATAATTTTACTGTCAAATATCTAAAAACTGTGTATTAAGAATTCACACAAATTAGCAGGATGCCCAGTATTGCAGTTTTAATTCAGTTAATACTTGCCTCAATTACATAATTTCAAAGATTATCAACAGCATGAACTTGGAACAACACAAAAGAAAGGGGTGCTAACACAACTTTAAAATGCCAGTTAATTTTTATTCTTTACACCACCGTTAGTTAAAAAAAGTATACTTTATGCTTCTGAAAACCAAACTACCTGTATTGCTGCCTGATAGAGCTCCTCTGACTCCTGACGAAGCTCATCAAGAGCTTTCTGTTGTGAAAACACAAGTCTGTCAATCATCTGCATATTGTTCACAGTCTGCTTCTTCTTGTACCGAGTCCATTCTTTATACAGGAGTGCACGTTCCTCTAGTGTTTCAGGTGTCAAGACTGGTACCTCCCTTATTCGCTCTCTAAAACATGTATTAAATCTTCAGACACCTTAAAAGTTTAGGTACAGTGTATAAACATACAGACACAACAGCCAGATCAATGTTGATGGCTACCAGCTTGAACAGGGCAAGTGACTATTATTATTGTTATTATTGTTGTTGTTATGTGGCTACTAGTAGAATATCTTTTAATAATCTTAAAACATTACAAAGTACCTGCATACATACTGGCTTAGACTTAATAATAATAAATATGAAACTAATATTTATTTAGATCATTAAAGGTCCATTTATTCCTAATGCTTTAATTTTGATCTTAAAATTGTGGAAATCTATCCATAGTAGTCTGTGGAGATGTGCTGGGAGCTGAAGCAGACACCTGTTAACTATCCCTTAATTTCCATTTTCATTTACCACCCAAAAATATAATTCCTACTTTTATTTTTGCCTAAAATGTAATGTTTATTTCATTAAGCATTCAGATCACTTTTAATCTGGCCCAAACAAAAGTAGGAAGAAACTTACCGAGTTCCAGACTTTACCTTATTTGTGCCTGAACTATGATCACTAACTTATTAGCTACTGGTACTAGTTTCTTGTTGTCAGTCATTTTAACAACACATTTACATTCTCACTCATCAATAAGTCAGCTTTGCACCCACAGCCCCCTAGGACACAGTGTCCCAGCTAAAAATATTACCCTTTGGTGTATGGTTTCTGATGCAACCAGAGTACTGTTCAATTTAAATGCCCAATGTGGGGCAATGCTTCCCTTTTGGAAAAAAGGATGTACATTTAATGGGCCAACGTGGTCCCATTCGTCCATTAAGGCTAAATAAACCAGTAATGAAAAGAGACTGTCACATTATTATCACTGTCCAATAAGGAATTCTTCAATGGACATCTGGCCCTTGAAGAGGAAGCCACAACATGATCTCCAAATATGTGACAATGAACACCCAGTGATGAAGCAAAATATCCTACAGAAATAAAATTACCAAACTTCTATATCTATGAACCAACAATGGTCTTCCAAACATACTTGACTAATACCAAAATCTTGTCATCTATAATAAACAAACAAAGTTGTCTCCCACCAGAATTTATATGTCTACAGGTATGTAAATGTGTATTTAATTCAAATATACTTTATTGTTCTTATAATAAAACCAACTAGATGCACTAATTTCTCAAATTTATTTTTGGAATAAAACTCCACATGTTTCAGACTGTTCTTCTTTCCTTCATCAGGAGTTTTTCACTGTACACACGGCAATGGCATATGTCGTACGGGTTTGCTGACAGCTATCCAAAAATAAATTTGAGAAATCAGTGCATCTAGTTGGTTTTATTATAAGAATTTATCATGATGCACGGTCACCTGAACGTCATATACTTCACTGTGCTGCTAACAGTTGTTATGTTACTAAAACTCCAAACATCATTTGTATAGAAAAATAAAAAAAGGGAGCAAACATGCCCAAAATGTTGCACAATGTGTATCTTTCCTAACTTGTTATTATATGGTTGCCCTTACAGAATCTCTTTACTGTATTACATTTTCATAAAACAAAAATTACTTTTTTCCATCCAAGAATTCCAAAGGAACTTCAAGCTCCTCAATAGGTTTTAGCTGTCTAGCATGTCTTTCAAGACGACGTATCTGCTTTTCCAGCCTTTTCTTCTTTCGTTCTTCTCTTTGTTTTATAATGGCAGGGTCTATCCGTTTTTTCTTCTTCAAAGGTTCTGCACTAGAGTGAAGAGTAACAACTCATATAAATGAAGGTAATACAGCTCCTTTCAACACATTCCTACACTTGTAAGCTACTCCTAACTTGTAAATACCTCAGCATAAACTAAGCAAGATAAAATCAAAACACACCATACCTTCCATACCACACAATGTACCAGAATGAAAGACAAATTCAGATTTCAAGGCAAAAACGTTACTAAAGAACCCACTATACCTTTAAGCTATAAGCAAATGCATTATGGTAGCATTTTTTGGTGGGGAAAAGTGAACCTTCTACTCTGGAAAGTATTGGAACTACATTACTTGCAACAAAAATAACCCAGAACATAACTTCCAGCATGGTCAAATTCAAATCTCAGAATACACAAGGAATTACTTCCTGATGAATGGGGACCACAGTGTACGCAATGGTGCCTTGTATCTGATGTGCACAAAACCCAGGCCCCAGGTCATGTGGGCGAATAAATTTTGTATCATGGTGCCCAATATTTATTGGTAGTTAGCATGGGGCTTGCTTCATGCCAACCTTCTGGCACTAAAATTCTGATGTGGCTTCTACTTTTTTTTTTTTTAATTTTTGGTCCCTCACCTTAGATATATATTTACCAAATTATGTCACACAGTGTACAGATACAGTTCTTGAGACACAACATACAGTTTGTGTGGATGTACTGTCTGGAACTGGCAAGGCTTAATTTTTTATGTTCAAAGCTGTATTAATATATGAAATGTATTTTGATATACTATATTTTGAAACAAGTTACACTTACTAGAGGCATGCAGTTGCTCTAAAGAACAGTGGACTGATACCAGTACTGATAAATCTTGATATGTTATTGCTTCTGACATCTGAAACACAAAGCCTGGAAAACAAAACCACAAAACAGATAACAGAATAAAAGAACTAACATTCCAAAAATTGGAAAAGAGATCAGATACAAGAGCTTAGTCAATCATGGATGGACAACAGGCTGCACGACCACAGTTTATTTTCAGCATGATTTGAGCTTTTCTCCTTCACTGTAATGTTCAGAATTACTCAGCCCATGTCAACTACAATATATATAGAAGCTTATTTATCTGGACATAAAAGCAACTTATGAAGTGTAATGCTTAAAATGTGATACTTATAAAGTATGGCCCCAGTTGGCAATGGACTGGAAATCCAAGGAATCAATTGGACTCCTGGAAGGGGCAACAAATATGCTCTTGTCAAAAGCATCCAGACCAGCTATGAAGCCCTGTTGGGGAGGTGTTAAATAAACCAGGACATGAAGCTGAACACTGACTTCCATCCAATGCCAAAGTTAAGAACGAGTGAAGCTCTACCTCCACTTCAACATGTGCCTTCATGGTGTGCATAGGGACAACTATTATCTGTATGACCTCACTTAAGATTCACACTAGAATAGCACCCAATTAATAAAAGACTCTTTCTCAATACATCCAGATCATATTCAAATAACATCACTCAGTTTCCACATCCTGAAAAACAATCATGACTTAATCATATCTAATGGCCAATGTTACACATTTGAACACAGAATTTTGGCAACTAACTATTTAATAAGCCATCTGAACCTATTCTGAGTGTGTGTCTGTAACCTTAGTTATCCAGCACAAAATGTGCATGTCCCATACTATATTGTCATCTGTGGCCTGTCTGGCTCTAGCATGTCTCCACATTATTTCATAAGCAGCATGATTTTTGGAAGAAAGTTATTGAGCATAAAATGTGTGTTTTGATTTCTCTGCAACTTCTGTATGAAACATCTGTCATTCTAAGAATTTATCATGATATTATCATAAATGTAGATAGGTCTTCATGTACAGTACCAGTTATTCTTGTCAGATTTTAATGGAACTTGAATTTTCTCACTAGATTTTCACACAAATTTCAAATACCAATTGCATGGAAATTCATCCAGTGGAAGTGACTCATGAATTAACTGAAATTATTTACATTTAGAGAACACATACATGAATGACAAACATCATGGATTTAAACTGCACTTCCCATGTCATACTACTGTTTGAACATTCTAATGGCAGCACTTCTCACTCCAAAGGCCTAGGTTCAATGCCAGGCCAGTGCATGTGGAAATCTGTGGTGGAAAGAATGACACTACGTAGGGTTTAGTCACAGAGTCTGTATCATTCTATAAATGTTCCTTACTTATATAAAAGAAGTACACTGATCCTGTTACAGGCCCGGTGTGGCTCAGAGGGTGGGTAGAGGTATAGCTCTACTCTTCCATGACCGCGGCACTAGAAGAGGGTGAGTGGTCAGCAGCATGCCCCTCCATACTTATATGCCATCCAACAATAATTACAATAGGATTTTTTTTCCCACTGTTTAGCCATACTCACTCCCTGTACAATTAAACTGACAATAATGGATATAAATATAATAATTGACGCAATAATTGCAAACATCAATTGACAAGTGCAACATAATATCAGAGCAATATTATTGGTAAAGACAGCATTAATGTTTTACAATAGATAACAGAAATTAAACATAACTACTCTATTACTTAAGTACTTACAGATCATTATGAAATTATGGAAGAAGGAAAAAGGGGTTTAATGGAATAAATAAAAATATGCATGGTCTGGCAAAATCAGGTGTCTCTTGCCAGCATCAGAAGATGTAATGCACAATGCATGGCAGACAAGAAATTCAAAGTTTGAATCCAAGACAAGGATTATGAAACAGAACAAGATTACTGATAAGGGGAATGCATGACAATTGTTTGAAAGTAGCAGTTTTAATGGGTTACTTCATGGGGGATAAAATCAATTTTTTAAGAAGTGACAAAGATCCAAGCGAAACACTACAACCACCTTTTGTATTAAAAACGGGACAGTTTACACTGACAATGGTATTCACAATGATTACAAACAAATCACAGGGGTAAATATTCAAAGATGCTGGAATTTGCTTTTGATATTTTTTTTGCCATCTCACGTCCTTGAAACTGTAACGTTAAAACTTTCATCAAATTTCAAATCAAAGTTTAATTTTAAATAATGGCAGAGCTTTAATTGGGAATTTTATTTATTCTGAAATTTTTCGTGATTAATACTATAATCTTCTCATACATAATAGCCAAGTTCTTGGTGTTTCTTCATCTATAGCTTCAATTTTTTCCCTGATTATGAGAATAAGATAATCTTCATCAGCCTATATTTGCCAGTCTGTCATTTGTCACGCAAACACAGTAGTATCATATAAAAATTACTTACCTATTCCTGGTTATAACATGCATCATTAACAAGACATAAATACGGATACTAATTTATACCAACCACATGCCTTCTACGCGCACTCAGGCACTGGTGACTATTTAGTACGATTGCGATTACGATTACTGTCCTTTGGGATATGACGTCGTGTAGTTTACTGACACACCGACGTTTCGGCAGAACGTGCTACCTCCGAAAAGTTGGCACTTATCCATCCAACGAGGCGGTATACACATCCAAAAGATGGCAAACCACACATCGATTAAAACCCCACATATCACAACCCTTTATTCACTTCAAACTTCATATACAACAACTTCATTCACTAACCTAGAAAGGGCTGACGTCAATCCTGCTCGTATCATTTCCACTTGTATTTACCCGAAAAGAAGTCAACGTTTTCTGGTTCCTAATTCGTAACCACCACTTTCCTACCTTTCAGATGCATTAACTGTTCAAAGAACAGATCATGAACGAGCTAGATAATCCGTGAACAGCATGAAGCAAGGAAATAACAAGGAAAACAAACGTGTTTATTACAGTGAGTGGAATGCTAGCAGTGCGCTAGCACGTGTCGAATTACATGCTGCCATCTCGCTACAGACAGTGGCTTTCTGCCAGACTCGGTAGCTCATTCGGTAGATGAACAGCGCACTTGAGCATTTCGGGTGACTTCGGTCACAAAACTTTGTGAGATGTCAAACTCCTTACAGCGCTGACTATGCAGAGTAGGATTTTTCTAGGCACTGAAGTGTTACCATCCTCTGGGTAGAATAGTAAACTTATCTAATCTGAAGATGGAAACAGTGCATTCCTGGGAAAGGTCAACAAATTCTTACCAGATTGTCCCTAGGTTATATTCCAGAGTACATATGTGTGTAAAAGTGTCACCCTCAAGAAAAAGAAACAAAATAGTTGCCAGCAAAATACATACATTCTAAAAATGAAACGCAACGTGGACAAAGCACACATCTAAGGCATGATGTTACTTTGAAGGAACGTGCAGTGATAATTATGTCATATCTTCTCTTCTTGGTTGGCCCTTCAGTTCCCAGTGGACACTTCGATTCCTCTACAGTTGCTCCCCTAACGGTTCGTTTTTTTTTACGGTAACAGGTCGTCAGTCTGCCGCCCAAGCCCCAACCTGGAGGACCAGTCCACCCTGTTCATATCTGTTCATATCCCCGGGGGCAGGGTGGCCCAGCTATAAACCCAGGCACTTGGTACCCATTTTAGTCACCTCCTACGACAGCATGGGCTACGCTAGGGCTATTCTTATTCCCAGCCATCACAAGGGAAAATTATGTCATGTATTGAAACGGGTGCTATTTCTGTTTTCTGGAAGAGAAAACGTCCAGAGAAGAGAACCTTTCCGCTATAAGTACAGGTTACACTTCTAGAATATGAAGACAAATTATTATTATTATTATTATCATCATCATCATCATCATCACGTCGACAGACGGCGTCTACTCGGCCCGACACTGCTCCGTGTACCAGAATCTAAGCGGGTCGCCTCAGAAAAGGAAGGAACTCGAGAGCGTATCACGTGAAAATGCGAGAAGCTTATGTCTACGTGGTGGATACATTGCAACTTTTCTTGAGAACCAAACCATGAAGATCATTGGGTTGTTGATCTCGTAGGGAAAAACTGGAGATTCACTTTTCTTGCGTGGAAAGAGTTTCTTTTGTTTCTTGATGTCTCATGACAGTGACGTCGCGGTCAGGCGGTCATTGTAACAAGCAACACGTTCCGCTACACTTTTTCTAAACTAAAGTTGATAGTCGGTTTGGGGACAAAATACGCTTTATCTGGTTCTTCTGGATTGTCTAATAGCAAGACGCTGGCAATTAGTGCTGTCGTTGGCTGTGACATTCTACGTCTATCTGCACGAAAGGCGACGCTATGCATTGTAAAGTTCTTAATACATTGCAGAGTGCTTTATTACTGTGCGATTACTAAGTGAACTCGGGTGTCATTTTCTGCTCCGTAGGAAAGAACTAAGAAAGGGAGACTGGGTGAATTAATTACTCGCATCCGGCGTGCAATGCAGCACACATTTAGCCAGATTTTACACACGGCGTATCGCTGCTCTGTTAATTTGACCCTTGATTGTTCAGCAAAATCTCCTTCAGACTCACTACCATGTTGGTTTTACATGCAGTCTTGGTGCTGGACAATGCTCATTGTCTGAACTTTATTTGATGTAACTTACATAAGGTTTCGGAAGGTTCTTCCACGAAAGTTTTTCATGTGAATCGCTGCTGTTATTATAAAGGATTAATGCTGTCAACACAACTAACATGTATTATTAATAATTTATTTAAGGCTAATAATAGGCGTAGTTCATTCGATTTTTGATTTAAATTTTGTTTAATGGCCTAGGTGAATTTTATTTCATCAGTTATATTTTTTTTTTGGGGGGGGGGGGGTTCTTCTTTGTTTTTTTTTTTTCTTGAAATGTGTTTGGTTTTTTTTTTTTTGTTTTATTTTTTTTTTGGGGGGGGTGTTTCTTCTTTGTGTATTTTGCTGCTGGAAATGTGTTTGGTATTTTGATGTTGGTTTATCAGATCTTTTAAAAGAGCTTATTATTTAAAATAGATATTTACTTGTAGTTGAATAGTTCTTATGTTTTTATATTGGCAGAAGTTTTTTGCTTCACTAGCTAATGCTAACTTTATGTTTAATATCCCGTTGTTTTAGGTAGGATTTTAAAGGAATACATAGAGTCAACACGAATAACATGTTTTTTAAGGCCTTAAGTAAAGTATATGTAATATTAATGGTTTATTTGAGGCCGGAAATACATGATTAATTATTTAAACCTGTATAATTCTATATAACACAAAGAGAAGCTTTATATAAAGTCTGCTGTCTTCATATCGACGAAAGTTTTATTATTTTTTATTTTAAACGCAATGTTGTCACTTTGGATAGACGTTGGAACCTTTTTTTGAATTCTAACCTAGTAAGCAAATCGCTAGACTACCGTGATAGCCCAGTGCTCAATCCCAACCATCTCGAAAATATTAAAAATAAAAAATAACAAAAGTCTGTCGGTATAATGACATCGTGTCATCCGAAGACCGACGTACAGTCGAATATCTAAACACCACATGGGCCTATACCAATATATCTCAGATTACAGACAATACCCAACATATCATTATAATAAATCAACTGTTGTTAGGGATATTTAAAATCCTACAGTGTCTGCTCTCCATCGGGTGTTTTCGTCTTTCCAAAATGTTTCCATCATACAAAATTCTTTGTAAAGTTCGTGAATATGTCTTCAACTATCACAGGACTGCTTCAAAGAAGAGCTGTTACGTTACATTTTTCATGTATACTGAATATTCTTGACATATCACCTTAAAATGATCTTTCTCATTTTCTTTCCGATAACATAATGATTGTGTTTCTTGTTATTAGGTATTAAAAGACTGGAATCTGTTACAATTAAAACAACAAGAAATAAGAACAATTACTTAAGACCTAAATCTTTTATAATTCTTTGTATATATTTGAAAAGTTAAGGAGATTTTTTCAAACAATACAAAAAGCATTTCCAGTTATAAAATACGTGTGCTTGTTATCTTCACAAAGTAAAGTTACGAAAGCTTTTGATATAAACTAGACATAATTATACATGTAAGTAGGCCAGCAGGTGTCGATTTAACTTAAGTAAATGACATCTTCACTAGCTCGGAAACTTAGCAGTTAGAGTGTAATATTCTGAAGAAGTTAATTCGATGTTGATCTGTGATAAATAATGAGGTCTGTGGTCAAGTTATTACATTTTATCTAGGAGATATGGGTCAGTACTTCGAGGACAACACTGTGGCATCTACCGAAATGGCGGAAAATTTATTTTGAAAGCTGACATTCAAGGACATCTCAGTGATTCCTGGGTGAGAGTTGAGCATCAACGTAAGCATCTCTCTGTGTCAATGTTCGTGATTTTTTCGGCCTAAGCAATGTAATATTCACCCAGTCTCTTGTGTGCTTATTACGTGAAATAGTAAAAAATAATAAAACTTGAAATAAATGCAATTATATTTTTTTGTTTTGTAATATTTACGTGAAAATGTGTGGGAAAAGGTAATGTGAAAAATCAACTTCGACAAATATTTGGGATAATTAAAGTAAACCTGAAAGAGGATTTGAAGAAATTACATAATGAAGAACTTAATTTGTGCCATTTGTCTAATATTATTGTGATGAAAATATGAGAATTATATGAATTATGCTGCAGCATGTATGATATAAAGGAGACTCACGGAGAGAATTTTGTATCATTGTTTACTGAGTTTTAAACATGTATGCGAAATTATTAAACCTTAGCGAATCTCGGTACGCCTGATTCCAGCTTTTACTATTCGCCGTACGTCACTGCGGACTACCTCAACATTACTGATCTCTTTAATTTTTTTTTTGCGAAAAAGGCAAATTATGCGCAAATGTATAGAAGTGACTTTGATGGAGCTAAGGTCGTGACACACGGTAGAAGGCGTGCACCCCATTTTTAATGATTTTAAATTGTCATAACTTCGATGACGTCTACAGACTATTTGTTCTGTAACCTGGAAACCACGAAGTTAATTTAAAAAATAAAGGGGGAGCTACGGCATATGATGTTACTGTTCCGTAAGTTAAAGGTTTTGAACTAATACTTTCTTTAAACATATCGGTACTTCGGGTATACGAAATTCTTTCATGCCACTGTGTGATTTGCTTATTGCCCAGCACAGTGACATAATGAGGAACACAAATTCATCTATTCAATAGCATATTTTCATTCGGGCAAAATATTAATATTTCAGTGTCGAACAAATTATAAACACGTCGCAGTAAGAAACTGATTAGATATCAAAATATTAACCTTTTGGCGCCGTAATTATTTTTTAATTTTAGCACACCTGTATATAAAATATGAATAATACAGGAACCAAATACTTTAGAATTATGAAACAAACTGCATTTTGAAGAAAAAAAAGACGGAGAGTGTAAACCATGTTTAAAATATTCGGTACCTATATTTGTTGAATAAATATATAAAATGCAACTTTGGAGGTTAGCGGTGCGGTACGTCAACTATAGTTGACGTTAGGCGTCTAAAGGTTAATTTCTACTACACGTTACTTTAAAATTCTATACCTAAACTACAAGGTTACGTGTTTGTTGTAATGCGGAAACGAAATATTCTACTGCGTGTTAGTTTACAGAAAAAATACGTGATGTATGGGCAAATACGGAAAGAATTTAGTCCAACAAGTGCTATCGGAATTGCTGCTTCGGAATAGCAACTCTTGATTAGCAGTCCGACAGAAAGCGCGGACCAGAGACGCTACAATGAAGATAAATTGATTGCAAGACACGACATTCCTTTTGCCATGACATCGGGAAGAAGTTTTGAAACAGAGGTCACAACTCGTTACGTGCCAGCAGAATAAGGTATTTGTAAGGAAATATGACGAAAGAAAACCTCGAAATTATTCATAAACTTACTGTCAGATAAAGATGTTTCCCAGATGCAACTTTCACATAGCAATTACGTAGGCCGCAAAGAAGCGTGGACGTACAATGCAGATTTCCCATTTTTACGAGTACGTGAAATTAATTTAATGGAATACATCCCGTTGTGTATAGACATATCTAGGAAAAATGTTAAGCTTTCAAACACAACATATATTCTTTCATTCAGAGATACAGACTACTTATTTTGGATTAAATAATTAATCTATCATCAGGCTTTGTACAAGATAAACAGCAAGAATACATTGTGAAATGAGAGAGAAAACCAACAAGATGCAACAGAAGTTTATTTTTAACAATATCTCAACATGTTTCGGGCACCATTATGCCCATCTTCAGGAGAACAAGACGTATTACTGCATGTGTTGTGCTACCAACCACATCCAGCAGAACCAGCGCAGCACAACACATGCAGTAATACGTCTTGTTCTCCTGAAGATGGGCATAATGGTGCCCGAAACATG
>Ga0123353_10009226_pt1 | contig 13579 bp, 18 predicted proteins | sample TergutLab28metaG_3_FD_92763 | JGI IMG/M metagenome (GOLD analysis project Ga0123353, IMG submission 92763) | Labiotermes labralis P3 segment gut microbial communities from Petit-Saut dam, French Guiana - Lab288 P3 | ecosystem: Host-associated > Arthropoda: Insects > Digestive system > Gut ... | reverse complement strand
TCCCTTGCTTCAAGCTGTTTTTGAACAGGGAGGAGTGGCTCGAATACTTCGTGGCGAATCAAGGCGAAGAGAAGACGCTGTGGTTGTTCCTCGGCAGCGTGATCCTCTATACGAAAAAGAAGACGGAGGACGGCCCGCGATATGTGAGACTGCCGGATAACTCTTGGATTGCGGTGTACGACGACGGGTCTTACGAAGACGTGCCCGCACTCGAAGACCCGGAGTTCCAACTCGACGGGTGGGTGGGGCCGCCGTCGATGGTCGGCGAAGAGTATTTGCTCGGCGACGCCGAGATTCGGGAGCAAGAGGCAGAGAGGAAGCGGGCCAAAGAGGCTAGGGCGAGAGATAAAAAAAAGGACGACGGCGAAGATACCATAACTGTCGAGTAATATAACAAGGCCAGGCAATGCAGCGTGCGGCTTGGCAAGGCGGGGTCTGGCTAGGCCGGGCCAGGCAAGGCAAGGAGTTTGTGCGAATTCGAGGCTTGGCCGTCCCCGGTCGTGCAAGGCGGGGCCAGGTACGGTTTGGCGAGGCGTGTTTTGACAGGGATAAATAACTTCTCAAAAGGTGTCATAATATTTGCAGCGGTAATATCTCTGCGACCTTTCCTGTTTTTGGTCGCGGAGTCCAACGCCTACCGCTGTCATCGGTCGCGTGTGACTTCGCCTCGTCAGTAGCCCAGGGCTGACGATGAGCATCCACGCGACTGCCTGGGCTTTTTCTTTTCACCTTGTTTAACCTCTACGATTCGGGACGGTTTACGGCAATCACTGCGGCACCGTAACCTCCTTTAATCATTCAACGCCGCACGTCTACCCCAATCATCGGGGAAAGGACACACTCATGGTTTCAGCTACAGCTACCCCCCAGGTTCAGAACGTTTCCTCTAACAAAGCCGCTCTCGACGAAAGGCAGAGCGAAGTCGCCCAGGCTCGTCGCTGGGTCGACTACTGCGACTCGTTTGCGACGTCGATCTTTCCGTACTTCAACCTTGAAGGGCGGATTCCCTACAGCCGTTTCGTCCCCGAGAACGAGATGAAGTGGTTGAGCTTCAAGCGAGTCCCCAAGGGACGAATGGGACGGCACGCGACGATTTGCGGCGAAACGATGTTCGCGGGACTGTCGCCCAACGGGGCACTTTCACTCGCGACGCGCGACGACGGGATTTGTTTCGATGCACTCCGCACACCGTATTACGACGATGTGGCGGAGCGGAACCCGACGACCCTCGATGCTTTCCGTTATCCTGAGATTGCCAAACTCCTCCCCAAAGGCATCAAGTCTCAGACGGAAGCGGCGACGAGATGGAACGCCCAGGCTCGCAAGTGCTTGGGCGTCGGACGGCAAGACACCACTCCGTTTTCCTGGGGAATCCACGACGGCGAGAAGTCGATCGTCGTCCCCACGTCCGCGGAGTGGCTCCCGATTGCTATGGTCTCGCCGGGATTCTGGATGCACGCGGAGAGCCTCGTCGATGACCTCATCGACAACGGCGTCAAGAGCTACCTCTTCCGGGAGACTTTCGTCCGCTGGTTCAAGGGTGGGGGAAAGCTCTATGCGATTGCGGATTGTACCTACTTAGGTATCAATCGCAACGTCGTGAGCTACCCGGCCAGACATCAGCCGTGGTTCGTCTACCACCGATTCGTGTTGGCGAACGGCGAGCACATCGACATCCCGGCATTGGCGGAGTCGGACATCACGGTCAAGCCTAACACGAAGCTCAACGTGGGCGACGTGTGGGGATTCGCCTTCGGCGAGCGGAACCCGATGCTCGACAAGGTCAACCGGATTCGGGATGCCGAAGAGGCGTGGACTTTGCTGGCTCTCAATCGCAACCTTCCGGGAATGGAAGGTCCAGACGCGATCGAGCGTCGGATCAACGTGTTCTTGTACGCCATGGCGACGATCGTTGACGGGACGGAGATTCTCCTCCCGTGGCACCTTCTCTCGGCATACTCGACGAAGTATCCGGGGAACTGCAAGATCAAGTATTGGGACGTGCTCGACGTGTTGCATAGCTTCAATGAAGATTTCGACGGCATCTTGCCGCCGCCAGTCTACAACGCCACCAACACGAACGATCTCTGCATCCCGCGACTCGACATGCGGATCAGGACGTGCCAGCATTCGATCTTCGCGGAACAACGGCGACGCAAGCCGTGGATTCCCGCGAAGAAGGATAAGGCTTTTGCCGGTAAGGCGAAGTAATCCTGCGTTGCCCAGGAGGCGACGTATGAAGTAATCTAAAGGGGCCTCGTCATTTCGACCAGGCCCCTTTCTTTTAGCTATCAGAGAGTACGGCGAGTGAAATACGAATACCCGCTAGTCCAGATCGACGACAATCCCGAAGTCGTCATCGTCGACTGCATGAGAGCCGAGCAATCGTTGGGCGTCATCCAGTTGAAGCAGGCACCGGACGGGTCGTGGACTGGGTTTTGCTATTACGACTTCTGGAAGATGACGGCTGCGGAGTACGTATCGACGCCAGACCCGACACAGTATCACGAGCCGGACGATAAACAGAGGAGTATCGTCGGACCGAAGGGGACGATGATAGCGAGGCATAAGGGAAGCGACGGGAGTGAGTATCCCGACGGGAGAAGTCTGGGGTTCGATCACAATGCGACGGGTATGGTGCATATCGATCCGACGGAGACGTTTGAAGGGATAGCGGTAGACTTCGCGAAGCTTGCGAGGCAGTCGATGAAAGGGAGACATCCCGTGATCGGCATCATGCCGTTGAACGCTAGGGCGGGAATGAGGATAACACAGTTCGTGAAACGGGAGATGCCAGAACCCGTGAGGCGACTGCTGAAAGACCCGACGTTACCGGAGAATAGGAAACCAGTGGAAACAGTTGACGTGAAGACGTCACACAATGACGTGAAGGAATGACTATGTCGAATGGTATGTACGATTTCGGTGCGGCACTCGGAGACGAGTGGGGTGAGGGCGACGGGTACGACGCTCTTGCTACGGCACACAGGAACAATCCACACGGATATTCGACGCCTGACGAGCGTCAAAGAATGTTCGTCGGGCTCAGCAATCAGGCCGTCGTCGTAGCCCCCTCCGATATGGAGGGGAGGTCCATCGCATTCGATGCCGATGACCCCGGAGTCATCAATATTGACCCACACGCACCCGACGGCGGCGCCCAAGTAAACCTCTCGCAACTCACGAAAAACGATATGCGTCAAGCGTTCTCAAACGCTTCGCGACCTCATCAGGTTTATTACAATCTCGACGCGAAACAACATGCGGGTGCTCCAACGTCACCGCAAGAAAGATCGCGACAACGGCGTCGAGATATTCAGTCGCAATATGCTCAACCGAGCAAGGACATGCCTTACAGAAACGAGAATCAGATGCAGCCTATTCCCGCCGTCCCCCAACCCCAGTACACACAGCAACCGCTTACGGCTCCGCAGTATCCACCGGAGAGCCAGCAGTATGCTCAAGCCGTTCCCGCTTATGCTCCAGCGCCGGCCGTACAACAGCAGCCAGCGGCTCCTACGGCATACGCTCCTCCGCAACCCCAGTACCAACAACCAATGCCGGCTCCGCAGGTGTATCAGCCAACGCCACAGATGCCTCCGCAACCCTCTCCCGAGATGCAGCAGATGATGTCTATGATGAGCCAGATGGCGAGCACTGTCGGCGGGATGTCGCAGCAAATCGCTTCTCTACAACAGCAAGCGGAGCAGCGAACGCGACGACTGCCCGCCGCAATGCCTCCACCGGAAGCGGAACCACCGAGACGCAAACGTCGAGAGACGTCGGTCTGGACGCAGCCCGTCGATCAGGACGACGAGGACGAAGACGATCAACAGACTGTCGCGTTGCTCCGGCAACGGGAGCAAGAAGACATCGACGAAGGGCCTATGCCGGATGACGACGAAGAGATCGTGGCGAAGCCGCGAGTGGGCGTCTGCTTCAAGTACGACGGGTTTGGCGACTTCCTTGTGATGTATCACGACGTCGTCGAGAACGACGGGTCTATCTCGCTGGTCTTCGATCGCCGTTACAAGGACGGCACGCGGTACAAGCCGCCGGACAGAGGCACGGAGATCGTCAAGGTGCAGGTCGAGCGAATGGTGAGAACGCGAAGCCGCAGCGGGCGATACAGCACGGACAGCGAAGTCAAAACATACTACTGCACGATGCACGGTATCAACACGAGCGTCGGGAATAACGACATCTCGATCATGCTGACGCACAGGCCACCGGAGAGCGTGCCGCAAGGCGGCCCGATCTCCGCGTATCCCGTACAGCAGATGCAGCAGATGCAGGAGCAGATGTACATCCCGCAGGCGGCACGGGGGATGCCTCCGCAAGACGAGGATTACGACGAACTGGCAGCGAGGGCTGCTGCCAGTATGAACATGCAGAATATGTCGGCCATTATGGCCAATCAAGGACGTATGTCTGACAACGGTACGCCCAGATATTTCTAAGGAGAACGATTATGACGATGGAAAAACGCGGAGTGATTAGCGACGAGACACCGAACTACGACCACAGTCATCCGTGTGGCGCTCGAGGTGTGGCAGGGCCTCCGGGAGAACCCCAGACGAAAGAGGCAGCGGATCAGATGGAGTCGCACACCCTAACCGATTTGACGGACGCCGTCGCGGAGCAGACATGCCGGAACAAGCAGAGTCGGTAGAATACTGCGTCGACGGCCAGACGATGAGAGTGAGACCCATGACCGAGGTCGATAAAGCCGCACTGGACGACGCCATGGTCTATACGCAGTACGCAATCGATAGGGAACTGCGAGAGGGAGAACACTACCGCCGAGCGACGAGAGCGTTGATGGGTATGGACGAAGACGAGTCGTTCACGGCTTATATGTTTGGCCTGACGAGGGGCCAGCAGCATCTAGCTAAGTGAGTGCAAACAGTCAAGGAAGACAAACATGATTGGTGGGATGTATGGCCAGTACGGCCGCAGCGACAACTCGGAACAGTTCCCCGATCCGTTTCTCGACGTCGCGTCTCGTAATATGCCCGATACGATGCGGAACACTCTGCACTGGTCGGAGTACATTCATAGCATCTTCGGTACACTCCGCATGGCGATGGAGCGTATCGCATCGTATTTCATCACGGACCTCGACATTCTCGGCGACGAAGTCTCCGAGGACGACAAGGACAAGTACCGCGACTTCCTCAACAAGACGATCAAGGTCAAGACGCAGCTACAGATCATCCTCAAGGACTTGATGTGCTACGGAAACTCGTTCACGTCGCTGATCGTCCCGTTCCGCCGCTACTTGCTCTGCCCGAAGTCCGGCGATATGTACCCTCTCAGAGTCGTCGTCGAGAACTTCAAGTTCGAGTGGAAGAACTTCGAGTTCGTAGCCACCTGTCCCAAGACCGGATGGCGTGGCCCGTGGATCATCAGCGACAAGATGGACAACGAGCCCAGCAACGTCACAGTCAAACGCTGGCCCGTCCACGAGATCGAGCTTCTCCACGACCCGTACACGGACGAAGTCGATTACCTCTGGCGAATCCCCGAGGACTACCAGAAGCTCATCAAGGACGGGAACCTCATGCACCTCGAACGGTGCCCCGAAGAAGTCCTCAAAGCCATCAAGGAAAAGAAACGGTTCCGCTTCCATCCCGGCCTCATGTACCACATGAAAGAGCCGTCGCTCTGCGGTATCCGTATGCGTGGTTGGGGCCTCCCAAGAATCCTGTCGAACTACAGGCAGATTTACTACACGCAAGTCTTGAAGCGTATGCAAGAGGCCATCGCCCTCGACTACGTGATCCCGTTCCGACTCCTCACGCCGCAAAACCGAGGAGGAACGAACGCGGGCGGCCTCAACACGGGCGACCCCCTCCAGATGTTCAACGGCGGCGACTTCAAGAACCAAGTCTTGAGCATGATCCGCCGACGTCGCAGAGACCCGTCTAGCTGGCAAGTGCTCCCGTATGCCGTCGAGTACCACATGCTCGGCGGCGACGCGAAGCAACTCGCACCGAAAGAGCTTCTCGATCAAGCGATGGAGCAGTTGCTCAACGACTTCGGCATCCCCATGGAACTCTACAAGGGCTCGCTACAACTCCAGACGGCCCCCGTCGCACTGCGGTTGTTCGAGGCGACGTGGCAGTGGTTAGTCGATGCCGTCAACGACTTCATAAACTGGCTACTCTTGCAGACGTCGCAAGTCATGCAGTGGGAGCCCGTCGAAGCGACGATGAAGCGTATCACGATCGCCGACGACGCTCAGAAGCAGATGGCCGGCCTGCAACTCATGACGGGCCAGCAGATTTCCGGTAAGACGGGCCTGGGTCTCATGGGCTTCGACTGGAAGAGCGAGCAAAAGCAGATCGCCGAAGAGTCGCGAGAGCAGCAAGAGATTCAATCGCGAGTCCAAGAGGAGATGGAACAAGCCGGGTTCGCACAGCAGATTGCGAAAGGACAACCCGACGATCAAGGCGGTGGAGGCGATCCTGGCGGCGGTGGCGGGGCTCCGCCTCCTGGTGGCGGAGGTGCTCCTCCGCAAGGTGGTGGTGCTCCTCCGGGCGGCGACCCGTCGATGGGCGGCGGTGCCCCACAGACGCCGATCAACGACTATATCCAGTCGCTCAACCCGACGACGCCCGTCACACCAGAAGACATGAAGAACACGGCCGAGCAACTCGCTCAGCAACTTCTCGCGTTGGATTCTACGCAGAGAGCTTCACAGCTACGTCAACTCAAGCAGTACAACGAAGTCCTCCATTCGCTTGTCACGGCGGCGATCGAGCGGACGCGATCGAGTGCCCGTAGTCAAGGCCAGGCGATGGTGATGCAGCAGATGCAGCAGGGTGGCGGCGGCGGTTGACACGACGAGCGAGAAGCGATACTATAGGGAAATACTATAACGACCCTCGAACTCGAAGGAACAGAATGACAGCTAGCGTCACGTACTATCCCGTGTCCGCCTACGTCGCGAGGATGAAGGAAGGCAACCTTCACGAACCGTACAAACTGAAAGAGCTTGGAAAGCTCCGTATGGACAGTCTGGCGGGCATCGTGCGATCTCTTCTACGCTTGTCGGAGAAGGATGCGGACATGGAGTTGCGACTGCTGTTCAAGCACGACAAACCGTTCTACTCGATGGTGAAGACGGAGATGTCGGAGTTCGCAATCCGGTTCACGAGGACGGCGTTGAAGCACAGCAAGGGTTGGATGAAGGCTGACGGGTCTCCTGTGACTGCGGCCGAAGCGGCGGAGTTCGACGCCATCGTCGCGAGATCGATTGCCGAAGACCCGATTTCGATATTCAAGGAGCAGCGGAATGAAGAGGGTTAGTTACTGGGAGTACGTCGAGCGGAGCAAGAAGGTCGTGACGGCTGCCCTGGAAACCGACGACATCTCGGAGCGAATAAGTGGTATCGAGAAAGGCATCGATAACTTACACATTGCGATCGCCAAGCTCCACAAGGAAGCCTCGCGGTTGAAGGAGTTGAGAAGGAGGGAGAGCAGACGTGGGCAGAAAACCTAAAGAAGGCGAAGAGAAGCTTACGCAGGTGAACATGAGCATGGACAAGCCGACGGCTGCTCGTGTAACGGAGATCGCTAAAGAGCTAAACATCACGAAGAGCGAGATGTTCCGTTACTCGTTGCTGTTGCTGCAAACCGTCATGCGAGAGCGGGCGGCAGGCAACCAGGTGTGCGTGTGCAAGAACGGTAAGGTGCTCAAGGAGATCGTCGGCATAGGGGAGAAGCTATGAAGTGGTTGCAGAAGGTCAAAGATTTCCTTTCACCACCCGACGACCTGATCGGTTACGAGCCGTCGTCCACGACGCCTCTCAATATCTGTGTCGTCGTCCGGGCCGTATTCAAAGGCAGGACGTATGACGTGACGGAAGCCAGGACGATCATGCTCGATAAGCGGACGGACTGGAAGGAGGTCGAGTGCATCATCAAGGAACAGGCTACGGAATTGGTCGGACAACTGCCGGGCGAGGTCGATAAAAGCGCTTTTGAAGGGGAAGACAATGGATCGTAGAACGTTCTTAACTGCCGCGGCTTTGACCGCCGGTACGCCAGCCGTTGTGTTTTTGACGAAGGCGTTGGAATCATTGCCAGAACCCACACAGGAAGAAGGACATTCCGCACTGATCGATACGCCTATCGGTGAGGGCCACTGCGGCCAGCTTATGGGAATCAGTGGTCGCCTCCGCATAGGACAAGTCGGCCAAGGCCCCAGCGACGATCTGGTGATAGAGGTAAAGTCCTGGCAACTCACTTACGCCGACCATCGCGTATTCTTTCGCGAACGCGATAAGGAGTCGGGAGTGTGGCTTCCGCACGGAGAAGCTTCGGCCACGCTACATATCAAACGGATGACGGGTGACGCCAAAGCCTGTAGGGCGTTTGCGGCCTTTATGCGGCTGACGCACAATCCGGGGTCATACGACATCTGGTTCGAGTACGACGCCGATAGCGACGCGGAGCGAACACAGTATGCTGGCCCAGGTCTTCCGACTCGACATCCTGGAGTGCTCAAAGGGCGACCGCGATTTGTAATCCATTTACCCGAGGCCCAAGTCGTCCAGCGTGGCGAGCCCATCAATGACGACGTCACAGGCCACTACATCGGTCTCCGTGACGTTGCGATTATGAGCAAGATCGTTTACTCGCACGTCATCGTGGACAACCCGGACTCTGATGGGGCTGGGAGCCTGCGAGGCATAGAGCGGCTCGATTTTACCTAACGAGGTCAGCATGAACACGCTCGTTTACTTGTTAGCCAAAGCGGCCGCGGAGCGGGCCCCACTGAAACGAAGAACTATTCGTAGCAGGACGATAAAGATCGACAGAAACGAACCAGGCCCCGTACTCGACGACGACCGCGAAGGTACTCTCCAGCCGTCGACTCGGTACGGGCGAAAACTGAAAGGAAAGCGTGATGTCTGAACATCCTCTCAAGCGAGAAGAGTCACAAGTGGAACAAGACATGGAGCAGTCGCTCGCCAGGGCTGCCGGCCAACCCAAGACGGCTCCGAGCGTCGGCGGTTTGGCAAGCATGTTCGGCGAAGCTATGAAGCCCGCCGAGAAGCAAATCACCCAAGTCAGTGACGCATTCACCTACACGACGCCATTCAAGCTGTCGTTCATCGGTGCGGGCCAGGGCGGCGGACGAATCGCCCAAGCCTTCTACCGTCTTGGCTACCGCCGCGTCTGTGCTTACAACCTTACGTCGGCTGACTTCAAAGACCTCGAACCGTCTATCCTGAAATACTCGCCCGACGTTGGGGGTGCCGCGAGGGATGTCACTAAGGCCGAGACTGTCTTGAAGTCCCACGAGGACGACGTGCGATCACTCATCGCCCGAGCCTGGGGCACCGATACGGAACTGGCCATGGTCTGTGCGTCGTTGGGCGGAGGCACGGGGTCGGGGAGCATCGACGGGATCGTCAAGATCGTCCGCGACTACATGACGTCGTGCGGTAAGCAAGCCAAGTGTGGCGCCATCGTCTCCTTGCCGGAGATCGGCGAAGGCCCCCAGCCCTGCTACAACACGGTGCGGGCTATCGGCCGACTCACTGATATGGGCGTGGCCCCGATCATCATCCTCGACAACGAGAAGATCAACAGGAAGTACAAGCCAGGCGTCCGGGAGTTCTACCCGAAGGCGAACGGCATGGTAGCCGACTCGCTCAACGTCTTCCTGCAACTCTGCAACAGTGACAACGCCGTCAACCAGTTCGATACCACAGAACTCTGGTGTGTCCTCAACAGTGGCATAGTGGTTATGGGGGCCGCCAAGGTAGGGGGTCCGACAGACATCAGAAGTGCCTCGGACGTACCCGATGCCATCCGCCAGGCCCTCACGGACAATCTCCTGTCGGACATCGAACTCAAAGAGGCCTCCCACGGGGCCGTACTCTTCGTAGGAAACGAGCAAGTGCTCGACATGGCCTCAGAATACTTCGACGCCGGCAAGGACTTCCTACAGCGTTCTGTGATGGCTGAGAACGGCGTCCTCTTCAAGGGGGTGTTCCTCGACCCCGAGTGCAAGGAACTCGTTGCCTTCTTCATCGTTGGAGGGGTGAAGCCACCCAAGGCCAAGATGGCGGAGTTGGTAAGCCAGGCAGAGTTAGCGAAGCGGATGGGGATAGTTGACAAGCCGTCTGGTTCTGAGACAATGACGAAATCCCAGTTCTTCGGTCTCGGCAACTAACGCCATGCCAGCGTCTAATAATCCATATCGACCCGTCTGCTTCTTTCAACCAGTGGACGGGTTCTTTCGTTCGATAATGCCTTTGGACTTCCCAAAGGCTATCCCAGTTACTCCAAAGAAGGAAATCAAAGATGGACTGGAATGCGTATCGCGACTTCATTGTGTTTGTGAGTCTTGCCCTTTGCATCCTGTGGCACGTCAGGTATTGCCACGACCGCTTCCTGAGACTTGAGAAGCCACGCAGACGCGACCCCAAGGTCTTCTACTTGCAGCAAGGCGACAAGTACGTGACGAGCCCCGACTTCGAGTATAGCGGTCTACGCTGCGACGGTAAGGGGCGATGCCACACGACGACGTCGTTGGGCCAGGGCGTGTTCGTCGTCTCGGATGTCCCCGACTGCACGATCGTTCCCGAAGAAGAACGGTGTATGCTCGACGGGACGGCTCGCGACATCGACGTAGTCAAAGCCAAAGCAGCGAAGATGCGAGTGCAAGCTCAGGAAGGACGTCGAGATGTTAAAGAACGTGCATAGAGGCCACACGCAATTCCACGGTATATCGTTCCGAGGCGAACAATGACAGAAGTAACGAAGTACAGAGTCAAGATTCCTGTTTGCCGTCGTGGCTATATGCTCCTCTGTGAAGACGACGTCTGGCGAGATATGGATGAAGTAGAACTGCCGCAGGGATTCGACCTATCTAAGTGCGAAGATGCCGTCGTTATGCCGACCGAATCCGGTGAAGGTGTGCAGGTTAAGTATCTGAATGGTATACAAGGCGTGCGGACGTTCTATGCGAGGATAGGCGGCAAATTCTTCGTGCCGTTCAAGTGCGACGAGGAGACGGCTAAGCGTTGCAACTATTTCGACATAGGTGACGGCATCTTCGCTACGACTCGTTGCGACGGTAAAGGCCGCTGTCACGACCACCACATGGTCGACGGCATTGCTTATATCGACTTCGTCCCGGATTGCACGATCTTGCCAGAGGATGAGAGGTGTATGTGCGGCGACAGCCGAGAGCAGTTCGCCGCAACCCGCGAGAAGACGAAGGCCGCGTGGAAGGAAGTTCACGACAAGGGCCTGAAAACCTACAAGATGAACATCACGACCATCGACGGTGACACGGAAAAGACCACCGAGCATACGTGCATCGTCCCGACGCCTAACGACCCCGATAGGAAAGCGACGAACGACCCCGTGCTCGATATGAAGGACTTCGTGCCTTGCTTCGTCCGTTGCGACGGCAAAGGCGGATGCCACGACGTCGAGGTGGGTGAGGACGGCAAGCTGTTCGTATCGTTCGTTCCCGACTGCACGAACGTGCCCGAAGCCGAACGGTGCTTGCTTACGGGGAACGTCGGTATCGATAAGGTCAAGGCCGTGCGGAAGCGTGCGGAAGAATTACGACAGCTACAGCAACGATTCGGAGACCCGAAGTTTATGGGAGTTGGAACGGGCTACGACCTGGCCACCGGCAAGGCTTACAGACGTGGTGTCGACGGCAAGATGGTCGAAGACCCTCGTGCGGCGTGGGAGTATGGGCAGTGGGCGGATGACGGTGGAGCCCACGTAGACGATCAAACACAAAAGGAAGACGACAATGGAAACTCGTAGGGATTTCTTGAAGCAATCGACGTTGGCAATGTCGACGCCGCTTATGGGCCTCAGATGGCCTATGGACAGCCTCGAAAACTTCGAGCTTCGACACGCGGAATACAGGACGGGGCGAGTCAGTCCTTTTCGCTGTAGCATCAACTTGCAACTAGACCCGGAAGACAGCGGATACCATAGAGGTCGCCTGTCGTTCGAGTTCGATACGAGGGAGTTCTCGTGGGAGTATACGGTCGACGACAAAGATCAGCGACACCTCCATCTCGTGTTTTCGGGACGTCGAAACGAACTTGCGTTGCCCTTTTTCAATTTCGTGAAAAGTACGAACGGCAAGAACAGCGTGTGGCTACAAAGCTCGTGGTTCATGTCGAAGGAATGGGTCGACAGGTGGTACGAATCGGACGAGCCCTGGCCGTTCTGGCAGCCACATCCGTCGTATGACAACCGCGATAAACTTCGAGACATGGCCATGTTTCCTGTGCGGACGGGCAATCACGAGTTCAAGCTGCACACACCCGTCAACAACGCCGTCGAGCGATGGCGAGATCGCGTCATCGTGTCGGGCGAGAACGCCAAGCGGGAGTACCGTCACGAGATCACGCTGGAGGGCAATCACGCTGGAGGACGATGGCGATAATCATAAGGGCGACCGACGTGACCGTGTCATCGTGTCGGGCGAGAACGCCGAGCGGGAGTACCGTCACGAGGTCACGTTGGCGGGTGAAGTAAAGATCGAATCATAACAATAAGAACAGGAGAAGTATGATGCTAGCAGGTAGTAGACGGATACGAAACTGGATGGACATGAAGGTGTCTTACGTGGAACAAGTCCCAGGTTTCGATGTGCCGAGCAACGCGGTGTTTCAGGCGTATTTTGCTCACCTCGAAAACCTATCGAACTTCCGATCCGAGGAGATCGTGTTCGACGCCCAGTTCCTTTATAGCGAGTGGGAGTATCACGAAGACCTTGCTGATCTGATGGATACGACTTGCTGTACGCCCCGATACTTCGATGAGTGCATGGACGACGAGTACGACCCGCAAACTGTCGAAGACGAAAAGACGATGGTTCCTCGTAATCTACATCCCGAGATGTCGGATAAGGACAAAGTCGTAGAGTGTCTTCGCCGGTTTGAAAGCATTCGCGTACTGGAGTGTCCCGACGGTAGTTTCCTGACTTACGAAGTACCGAAGGACGAAGACGACGGCGATGGCGACGGGACACCCGCAGAGATCGACCCGCACACAGAGAGGTGCCTGTTTCTCGAAAAGTCCCTCGAAGACATCGTCTGCGACAGGTACGACAAGACGACGGCTTTCGACATACTGCGAGATGCCAGGATGGGGCTTATCGACATCGAAGTCAATATCGTCCATAGTAAGACAGGCAAGCCTGTGACCGAGCGATTCACAAAGCCTGAAAAGCATATAGTGCTAAAGGACTACGGGACATCCCAGTCGATTAAGAGCGTCCGATGCGACGGTGCTGGTGGTTGTCAGAGGTACTCGGTAGTTGACGGTAAGTCCGTGCTCCTACCGTCTCCAGACTGCACGAACTTGCCGGAGAAAGATCGGTGCGATCTGACAGGTCGGCAAGATAGTGCGGCCGTGTTTGCAAAGGCCGAGGCGTTGCGAGGCACAGAATGACCAAAGAACTGATCTACGGCGACACGTCGCAAGCCGACGAACGACGTCGAAGAGAGCGGATCATTCGAGACGTAGTACGACAGCAGTCGTCGTACTGGTACGGACAGGGTAATTACGATCGCCTCGC
>Ga0123353_10009225_pt1 | contig 13579 bp, 7 predicted proteins | sample TergutLab28metaG_3_FD_92763 | JGI IMG/M metagenome (GOLD analysis project Ga0123353, IMG submission 92763) | Labiotermes labralis P3 segment gut microbial communities from Petit-Saut dam, French Guiana - Lab288 P3 | ecosystem: Host-associated > Arthropoda: Insects > Digestive system > Gut ... | reverse complement strand
TTAGCGCAATAGGTACATGAATATATACAGCCGCGGCTGACGATGACCTCCGCGGTATTCTGCTGCAGGTTGCTGCGCAGGTTGCAGTAGTCGAATACTTCTATGTCCGGAAACGGCAACGTGTCCAAATCTGTTATGAATGGCCGGATTGGGTTCCTGTAGACCGTGCCGTCAAGGTCCTTGACCCAGAAGCTTTCGGCTTTAAGGTCCAACCGGCCGTGCCGCGCATAGTAATTCACAAAATCCAGGCACGGATACTCGCCCTCGCCGATGCATATGGCGTCTATCCCCGGAAGGGCTATGACCTCCTCTGGCGCAAGGGACGGATGGTACATCCCCGCCATTACGAATATGTCGGGCAGGGCTTCGTCCAGCCACTGCACCATCTGCGCCGAGTAAACCATGGCGCTTGTGCGGATGCTTATCCCGATTATATCGGGGCAATATGACTTGACCTTATCTATGAATTCGTTTTTTTCCGGCATATACGTCAGATGGTATAAACTGACGCTATGTCCGCCTTCTTTTAAGACGGCTGACAACGAGGCCAGGCCCTCGTTATAATTCCCGGGTGTATTTCTCGAATTTTTGGTAGAATCCAAAAAATCGGGATATATGAATAAAACTTTTAAGCTGTAATCCATTTCTTATAACCTGTCCTCCTTACAAGCGGCGCTCTATATCTTCGGCATGCGTGCGGATTTCATCCGCAGCCGGGTATTCGCACTGCTCGTCTATATCCGCGTCCGCAATTGCGAGCGCGATATACATGGCCACTTCCTTCCTTTTTAGTACATGCTTATATTTCCTCTGTTCACTTATTACCGTATCGATAGCTTCGTCGCTCGATTCGTTACTCTTCAAAGCCGTCCCATACAGTTCCTTGCACGTCAGAAATGATATAAGCGCCATAGCGGTATTGTCCTTTGGGAACAGTTCCTTCAATAGTTTCTCGAGGTTGTCCCGCTGCGACTGCCCGTGGGGAAACGCCCAGAGGGCATATTCCTCCTGTTCTTTTTCCTGCGCTGCCTTGCTTTTAAAAGAAAAAATTCCAAACTCACCAAGCGCCATATATTATTTCTCCTTTCTTCTGATGAATATTTTGTGGATTTCACCGACTATAAGGGGGGAGATTGACAACGCAATCATGATAAACCAATGGTTCAGGCTGACTGGGACACAGTGAAAGATGTCCCTCAAACCCGGCACTGTTGCTGTGAGCCCAAGCGCTACAAACGAAAAGCAAATGCCTGCGAATAGCAGCTTGTTTGAAGTAAAACCGATGGTAAAGATAGATTGGTTGAAACTCCTTACGTTGAATATGTTGAAGATCGACGACCATCCGATAACCATATACGCCATTGTCATGCCTATTGCGTGACTGGGCGTGTAGCTAACATTAATGTCTATGAAAGTGCCGATGTAATAGGCAATCAGCGAAACAATTGCGAAAACCGAACCGTACAGGGCTATCCTCGAAAAGACGCCCCTGGCGAAAATGCTCTCATCCTTCTTAACGGGTTTTTGCCTCATGACATCTATTTCCGCCGGCTCGCGGCACATGCACAGGTCGGGTACGCCGTCGGCTACTACATTGATAAACAGTAATTGGATGGCGACAAGCGGGGCTTTTTTCCAAAAGAGTAAACCTAAAAGCATTGTAACTATCTCTGAAAGGTTACATGCTACCAGTGAGCACAGGACCTTCCGGATATTTGTATAGACCCGCCTCCCTTCCTTTATGGCATCTACTATCGAAGCGAAATTGTCGTCCGTCAAAACGACGTCGCTGGCGCTTTTCGAAACATCCGTACCCGAACCCATCGCGACCCCGGCGTTTGCCGCTTTTAGCGCCGGGGCGTCATTGACCCCGTCGCCTGTCATCGCGACGACCTCGTCGTATGTCTGCCACGCTTTGACGATGCTTATCTTATCCTCTGGGCTGACCCTCGCGTAAACGGTGTAATCTTTTACATTTTTAGTGAGTTCTTCAAAAGATGTATCTTCAAGCCCGGAGCCTGTCATCGTTTTGTCGCCTTCGCTATATATCCCTATTTCCGAGGCTATCGCCGAAGCCGTAGCGACATGATCCCCCGTTATCATTATCGTTCTGATCCCCGCTTCTTTTGCCGTTTGTACCGCCGCCATGCTCTCAGGGCGCGGCGGGTCGATCATGCCTACGAACCCCGCGAAAATCAGCCCGTTTTCCAACTCGTCCACGTCCATAACATCCGGCAGTTCGTCATAGTATTTATACGCCACAGAAAGCACCCTCAACGCTTTTTTTGCAAATTGGTCGTGAATGCACTTTGCTTTATCCATGCATGTGGACGTGGCATAAGCCGGTATCCTGTCAAACGCGCCTTTCGTAATCGAGATGTACCTGATTTCGTCCAAATCATCCATCTTATGGACCGTCGTCATCAGTTTCCTTCCCGAGTCAAAGGGAATTTCAAACACTTTCGGGAATAATGCGTCAAGGCTCTGCTTGTCTATGTGTTTATCGTGTAAAAGACGGATTATGGCTGTTTCCGTAGGGTCGCCAATCCCTATTTCCTCTCCGTCCCGTATTACAATCGACGCGTTGCTGGCAAGCCCCATCATTTCCATCAGGCGCATTTCATCATGATCAAACTCATCCGCCGCGCTTTTCGGTTCATGCCCCACAACCCAAACCTGCTTGATCGCCATCTGGTTCATCGTCAGAGTACCTGTTTTGTCGGAACAGATAACAGTAGCGCTCCCGAGCGTTTCAACGGCGGACAGCTTGCGGATGATCGCGTTTTTCTCTGCCATAAGCATGACCCCGTAGGCTAGAGTCGCGGTCACTATTATGGGCAAGCATTCAGGGACCACCGCAACGGCCATCGAGACGGCGTTCAGCAGCGTATACATCGGGTTTGCGCTGAAGCTGCCGTTGATGATTTCCATAATGAAAAGCAATGCTGCGGCAACCACCGCAACTATGCTCAGGACTCTGCCAAGTCCATCCATTTTCTTTTGGAGCGGCGTTTTGACTTTCTTGGTGTCGCACAGTAACCCGGCTATTTTCCCCATTTCTGTGGACATGCCGGTCCCGGTTATGACAGCCCTCGCCCTTCCCCCGGTAATCAAGCACCCGGAAAAAAGCATATTCGTCCGGTCACCAAGCGGGGCTTTTTCAGGGACCGCCGCGTCTGCGTCCTTTTCGACGGGGACGCTCTCGCCGGTCAGGATCGACTCATCGACCCTGAGGTTCACTCCGTTAATTATGCGCGCATCCGCCGGGATCATTTCCCCTGTTTCCAACAACAGGATATCCCCGGGGACCAGCACCTCCGCGTTGACGGTCGCTTTTTCGCCGTCGCGTATGACGACCGTCATTTGCGCATGCATGTTTTTGAGCGCGTCAAGCGCCTTTTCCGCGCCCAGTTCCTGTTTTGTTGCGAGAAACACATTTATGGCGACTATCGACAAAATGACAATCGAGTCTGTAAATCCGTGGGTTTCATCAACAAAAGCGATATAAAACGCTATCGCTGCCGCCGCCAGCAAAATCAGTGATGTAATGTCTATGAGATGATGAAAAGCTTTTGCTAAAACAGTCTCTTTCTTTTCATCGTTGAATTTGTTAAAACCTATTTCTTTTTGAAGCGCGTCTACCTGTAAACTCGTTAGGCCGACATCCGGGCTTGTCTTGAATTGTTTATAAATGCTTTCCAACGTGTTTTGCGAATAGTTCATTGTCAATGTCCTTTCTAAAGAGGAAAAATCTTACAATACTACAAAGAATACACTCTCGGCAGACGTTCTCCTGTGCGGCACAGGATGTCATTTGTTATTGTACCGGACGCAGCCGCTACGTCCTCGCATCTTATCTCCTCCTTTCCGTCTTTTCCGATAAGCGTAGCTATGTCGCCCGCCGCTACGTTGTCAATATTTGTTACGTCGATCATGAGCATATCCATGCAAATGCGCCCGACTATAGGTGCTTTGCACCCGTGAACTATGCATATCCCGCCGTTTCCGGACATCTGGCGCGGCACGCCGTCGGCGTACCCAATGCTGACAGTGGCAAGCTTTGTTGGCTTGTCAGCTGTGAATGTCCTGTCGTAACTCACGCTCTCCCCTGCACCGATCCATCGAACTTGCGCTATGAGCGCCCTCATCGATAATACAGGCGTCAGCGCGGGTTTTATCTTTGTTTCGCCGTCATGGCTCATAACCCCGTACATCGCAATGCCCGCGCGTGCGTAGCTGCACTCCATTTCGGGATAATTATATATGCCATAGCTCGCTTGTGTGTGGATCTTCTCCACGTTATAGCCCTTGCCCTTAAGCCCGTTCACAGCGGCTATGAACCTGTCCATCTGTAAATTGGTAAACTCCATGTTGCCGCTATCCAGGCTGTCGGAAGACGCAAAATGTGTCGCAACCCCTTGAACTGTCAGGTTTTTTTGCGCATATACACTCTCGATTTCATTAAAGTCCGACGATTGTATCCCCAATCTGTGCATGCCTGAATCGATGGCGATATGAACGTTTATTTTGTACCCTGCCCCATTGAGCGCTTTTGCATACGCCCCGTCAATCACAAGCTGTGACAGGCCATACTCGCTAAGTAGGCCTGCGTCCACCGGGTGCGTGTACCCAAGCACCAGTATCTCCCCGTCCAAGCCGCTTTCCCGCAATGAAACGCCTTCATTAACTGTAGCCACGCCAAATGTCCGAACGCCCTCACGCCACAGGCGCGAGGCGACCTTTACCGCACCATGCCCATACGCGTCCGCCTTAACGATCGCCATAAGCTCACACCCGAGCGGCAACCGGGAGCGCAGTTCAACCACGTTACTTGCAAGCGCGTCTAAATCGATCTCGACCCAAGCGCGCCTGCAATCTGACAGCCTGGGGATATTATCCAGCTTCATTTGCTTAATCTCCTATATTTTTCAAGCACCTATACAGAGCTCGATGAGCATAGCTACCAGCTCCGGGTATTCTACGCCGACGCCCTTCATCATATTTGGGAACCTGCTTTTGTCCGTGAAACCCGGGATCGTATTGATTTCGTTAAAAATGATTTCGTGCTCAGGTGTCAGGAACATGTCCACCCTGGCATAGCCCCGGCAGCCGAGAACTCTAAAAATCGTCATTGCCGCTTCCTGCAGCCGGCATTCGGTCTCTTCGTCAATTCGAGCGGGCATGTGTATTTTCGACGTCTTTAACGTGTATTTTTCCTCATAGTTGAAGAAACCTTTAGAGAGTTCTATTTCGTCTATCCTGCCGGTTCTCAGGTCATGGTTGCCCACAACGGCGCAGCCGGCTTCAAACCCTTCGACGTTTTCCTCGATAATAATAGCCTCGTCAAATGTGCAAGCGAACCTGACCGCGTCCAGTAGTTCGGAATAGTCCTCTATCTTTGTTATCCCAAACGACGAGCCCGCTTTCACAGGTTTCACGAACAACGGCAGTTTTAGTTTGCGCGCGGCGGAAAGCAGCTCATCGTCCGCCGGTACTTTCTCATAGCAAATGGATTTCGGTATGCTTATCCCGGCAAGCGAAACGAGCTTGTGCGACCTGTCTTTGTCCATACACAAAGCCGACGCTGCCGAACCGGCGCCTACCACTGGTATATCAGCAAGCTCGAACATACCCTGAAGCGTCCCGTCCTCGCCATATTGCCCGTGTAAAACCGGAAATACCACATCGACAGGCAGAGGCGTTACGCGCCCGTCCTCGAGTTCCAGCAACCCGCAGCCGCGCGACGGCGGGACTACCATGCTCTTCAGGAAGCGCTCGTCTTCATGCCATTTGTCTATGGGTATATCATCAATCGGCCCGGAATATCTGAACCATTGACCTTGTCTGGTGATTCCCAGCAGGACTATCTCGAACTTATCGCGGTCGATCGCCCTGATTATCGAATACGCGGATTTAAGCGAAACGTCATATTCCGGGGAATACCCGCCGAAAATGACAGCAACTGTTTTTTTTGTCATATGATCTCTCCTCCCTTATTTCGCCGGGCGATCAAAAAAGATATTCTTCCCCTTCGTTGCCAAGCCAATGCCGAAGCACATCTTAACATCTTCGGGGAATAGTTTCAGTTTCAACGTCGCCATGCCCGCAGTGAATAGGACGCGGTTATCGATGCGGTGGTCCATCGCCGTAGCCGCTGCGGAACCTACCGCTATGCCAAGGTCGTTTACCGACATGGCGCATGGAATGCCCTCTTCAGCCGTAATCGAGCATTTTTCCTTGCCGCACAGCCCGCAGTTCAACCCACGTGGCTTGACGCCCGCGCCGATCAGGACGATGCACCGGCAATTGTCGACATTGCCCGCGTCGCGGATGAAAAACGGCTTGTTGCTTTCCCTGCCGATTTCCCTCATCGCTTCAGTCAGTTTGTCTTTGTCCGCCCCGTCAAGCACCATAGTTTCTATCAGGTCGACGCCACAGGCCTTTGGCGCTGTCCGCGCCGCTGCCGACATCATTTCAGCAGCCCGCATAGCCGCGCTTTTTTCGTTTGTTCCACTGTCATAAATCATAATGCGTGTTCCCCTTCCTGCTATATAAACACTAATTCATTACATTTTTACACATTGTACCATATGCGGATATTTGAGTCTATAGCAAAGATAGAACCGCCGCGGCTATTTACCGGCGGCGGTTCTATTATATTTACGATTTAGCGATTAATTAGCGATTTTCAAATCATAACGTACCCAAGGCAGCTACGGTGATCGGTACCCAGGTTTCGGGATCCCACGCGAACACTTTGTATTGGCATCCAGCGTATTGCGCACGATTGAATTCGAAGTTTACCCTTCCGCCGTATGTCGGGTCAATCGTTATGACAGAGCTGTCTGTGTATACCAGCATCCCGTTTCTGTAGACTCCTATCAATACATTGGCGTTGGCTACCGATCTGGAATTGTTCTTAAATATGGCGGTGACCCCGTCGGTGTTGGCAGTGGCAGTCAGTTCGAACGTATCCGCAAGGCCGGTGTTTTTATAAAGCCTGCTCAAAGCAACCAGGTCGTCCTCGGTCTTGTCAAAAGGCACGATCGTGTAGCTGTAAGAGAGATTCCCGGCGCGGAGTTCATATTCAGTCAACGGACCCGGACCGCAGCTCGCGCCGCCGGTACCGCGCGAACCGTAGCTGACGCTGACGATTGTTTCTTCACGCGGTTTAAGCTCATACGGGTGTTTTACCCCGTTGTTCCAGTTGTTTGTGTTATTCATATCACGCCAGGCAAAGTGCAGGGCATTGGATTCGAACAACCTGGCGCCGGTTGCCGCCACCATAAGGCCGATATCCTCATCGTCGGACGTCAGCGCTATAAACCGCGTGTCCTGACGCGTGCCGGTATCCTGTGGCCTGTTGTACGGGTAATAGTTATCCCATACCGTCGTCTGGAACCTGCTCGGGAAACTGCCTGTCTGGCGGTCGTAGAGATTTTCAATCGGACCGCGCGCGTACCAGTCGATATTTTCAAACCCCGCCGGCATAATCATATCCACACCGAAACGGTACAACTGGGTTGTATCGCTCGTCCTCATTGCGGTCGTGACCTGAATCGCGCCGGTACCCAGGACGGTATAGATCATGTCGACATATGAGCTTGTGCTTATGCTAGCAAGCTGGTATGTGACGGTAAACGAAACGGTTTTGCCGGAGTTGGCTATAACCGGCGTCCCAAACGCGTACCGCGTCTTGTTGTTGTCGACGTTGAGCCATTTTGTATCCCCGCCGCGGTCGTTTGCCATCAAGGCACGGAAGAATGTCGGCTGCGGTCCGGATGAAAGCAGCGTCACGCCGTTTGCCGTATAGTTTGTTATCGCTCCGCTCGCTTTGTTGAACGTAACGCTGAAACTGGAGTTGCCGATTACAAGTTCCGTACTTCCGTCGTTGACCGTCAACTCCGGTACGTACTCCTTGCTCAGCGCGACCCTGTCGGCCGATACGAACCAACCCAGTTTGAACTGCTCCTCACACTGTGGGTATCCGGCATCCGCCCAAGCCGTGTCGTTTTTAAGGCAAGCCTGGACTTTTAGGAAGTACTCCGCACCGGGCTTCGGTATAGCCGGCAGAGAACTGAGGAACGGAACGGGAACATCCACGGTCGGTATGTTAACAAGTATCGTTTGGTTAGTCATCGCTGGTACGGACGGCGTTTCAATCTTGCCTGTGCCGAGGACTTTGCCGTCCTCATAGAGCGTCCATACGAAATCAAAATCTTTCAGGTCGGTGGCGTAATACTCATTGCGTGCCCTGATTATCCCGTTTCTGAGACTGGCGTCATCCGCCAGGAATACCATCGGCGCGTAGATTTTTTTGATTTCCGCCATATCGGGATCAAGCTTTGTGTCGTCCCGGTCGGCTGCGATCGTGCCGTCTGCGCAGAAGTAGCCGTCGTGGTTGCCTTCGCCCCAGTCCCCGCCGACGCCAAGATACATGCCGTTGCCGTAATAGTCGAACATTTCGATCGCGGCTGTATTATCGGTGACCGTGGCGGTTGTGTAGTCGGCGTTAAGGAGCAAGCCGCTGGTGTTGGTAGGCGCAACCGGATATGCGTTGGCGCTAATCTCCGCCGAAGTCAGCACCCGTGAATAAATGCGCGCCCCATAAAGATTGCTACTAGACGAGTTGCCCTTTTCAAAATCAACACCGACCGCCACCGGGAACGAATTTGTCGTTATCTGCCTCGCGGCGCCCGCGGCTATCGTTGCCGTGGCTTTCTGCGCTCCGTCCCAATACAACGTCATAACACCGGTCGAGCCGTTATACGTGCCGACAATATGGTGAATTCTGCCGTCTGAGAAGTCGGTGATGTTGCTCGCGCCGGTCGTGCTGATCGTCGCGGTACAGGTCTGCCACCCGTTGGAATATATGTAGAACTCCAGTTGGTTTGTCCCTTTGGTCTTCAGGTTGAACTGGGTATCGCCCTTTCCGATAAATATTCTGTCGGCTTCCACCGATGTCTGGCTGGCCCAAACCTCGATACTGAACGAATTTGTGCCGGTGATATATTGGTTGAAAACATCCTGTCCCCCGGACCCTGCCGTATTCGCGTATGACACCTGAACAGCGGGCTTCAGCGACTGGAGGCCGTTGCGGGTTTCGAACGCCGCGGCATTGGTAGCCACAGCTGCCTTGCCTACAATCTGGTACGGCCCTAAGTCAGAGGACATCAGCCCGGACTGTGCTACGGCAGGTTTTGTCCATATTGCGTGGTCGACGTATTCCCAAATACATCCGCCTATGGATTTCGGGGTCTCGCGGAACGTGTCCATGTATTCTTTGAGGTTGCCGACCGAGTTGCCCATTGCGTGGGCGTATTCGCAAAGCATAGCCGACCCGACCGACGAGCTGTTGCCGTCGCTCCTGTGGCCGCTGACTGACGAGTACATGTGGCTGAGGACATCCATAGCCCTGTCTCCGTTCGTCGAGTTGTTGGAGTCGCCGATGCCCTCGTAGTGAATCGGCCTGGTCCTGTCAACCTGTTTGGCTGCCGCAGCAATATCGCGCCAGCCGGTCTGGCTTCCGGATTCGTTGCCCAAAGACCACATTATTACCGACGGACGATTCTTTTCCCGCTCCACTATATTGAGCACCCGGTCCCTGGACATATTGAAGAAATTGGCTGTTGATATGCTGGAGGAGGTATTCGCGTGGCTTTCATTGTTCGCCTCGCAGACGATCATCATACCGTATTTATCGCTAAGATAATACAGGTAAGAGTCGTTCGGGTAGTGAGACGTCCTGATAGTGTTGATGTTGTTGCGCTTCATTATCATGACATCCTGCAAGTACCTCTCGGGAGATACATAGTGCCCGCCTTCCGGCGTGTTGTCATGGCGGTTGACGCCGCGCATCGTGACTTTTTTGCCGTTGATGCGCACAATGTCCGACCTGCCGGTGGTGTCGAGATATGTTATTTGCCTGAACCCGAACTGCGAGCTGACGCGCTCGACCGCCACTTCGTCGCTGTTGAAAATGGTAAGCACCAAAGTGTACAGATATGGGTCGTCAGGGAACCACTTACGCGGGTTGGTAACGGAAACCGACCCGGTTAGGCTGACCTCGGCGTTCGCGGTAAATCCGGTGATGGCTTTTTTGAACGTGTGGTTTTTCAGTATGTCGACGCCGTCAGCATCGAATAGCTGTGCGGCGACGCCGTATCCGGTCAGTGTCGCAGTCGAGAAGTTCTTTACGTTGACGCGAAAATCGACCGTCGCGTTTTCAAACGCCACGTCGAACTTTGTTTCAACCTTATAGTCGCGGATATGCGCGAACGGTGTGGCGGTCAGGTATACGTTACGGTTGATGCCTCCCAAACGGAGGAAGTCCTGGTCATCCATCCATGAGCAGTCCGCCCAGCGGAACACCTTGAGCGCAAGCAGGTTATTCTTGCCGTCCGTAGTGAGGAACGGGGTCAAGTCGAATTCGCCTGTCGTCTTGCTGTCCTCGTGATATCCGACTTCCTTGCCGTTGCAGTATACATAGAATGCCGCCTCGACGCCGTCGAACGATATGAATATTTTATTCTTGTTGGCGATCCAATCAGCGGGCACGTCGAACCAACGGCGATAGAACCCGACTGGGTTGCGGTCATTCGGCGCCTGGGGTATGGTCACGCCGTTAAAAATGTTGTACAATACCCCGTTTATCCTCTGGCTGCCGGGGTTGGAAACATTTGTGTAATAAGGCGGGTCGTATCCATACGCCGGGTCGTAGTATCCGGTATAAGGCACGCCGTCCTTCACGCCCTGGACCTGCCAGCTTGATGGTACTGCAATCTTGTTCCAACTGCTTGCGTTATAGTCGAGCTTGTAGAAATCGACGATGTTTTGGGTACCGCCGCCCAACGGGTCTTTCGTGTTGTTGGCTGTCGACAAAGTCCTTGTGAGCGTCGGGACCATAGAGAAAGTCCAGTTTGAGGTCAGCGGATTTAAATCTTCCGGCCCATTTAGGGGCATGTAGTATTTTGACAAGTGGCGCTTGTAATCACGGGCTCCGATTATCGCTTTTTCCAGGGTCTCATAAGCCTGAGTCTCGGCATGTGGCTTAACGCGGTTGACTTCGAATACCTGGGACTGTGCGCCGGGGTTTGGCTCGGTGTTGGCGACGCCTGTAACTCCCGTCCATTCAAGGTTGTTGAAGCGCCTGGCGTCCGGGTTAAACCCGCCTGTATAAAGGTCTTGTATGCCAAAGTCGCCGTCTTTGAAATCAGGGGTAACGATGAGGATAGCCGCATTGATAGCCAAAATCGAGTTGTCCAAACTCTCGCACATATCGTCGATATCGTTGGGATCCGAAGTGGGAGTAAGCGCCTGCGCCGCTGCGAGCAAGGCTGCGAATACGTCGTAATCAGCCTGTGGTATGGTCCCGTCCGTAGTCCCGACAGTATACGAGTGAAGCAGTGTGTCAACATTGCTGATACGGGTCTGAAGCTGCGCGAAAGTATAATGGTTCGGGTTTGTCAGGAAATTAGAGACAACCAGTTCAATAGCCGCTATAATTGTCTCATTTGAGCCGGAATCGAAACACAGCGCGCGAATCTGCGCCAAAGCAGCGTTCTGGTTTGCCAGGCTGTAAGTCTTTGGCACCGTGCCGATCGTCACCGCTTTGACGGCGCTTATTGCGGTCTGCGCAGCCGCCCAGACCTCCCCGCGTCCGTTGTCGGTGACTTCGACGTTGAACTCTGCGACGTTAAAAAAGTCCGACGGGCTGGTGGAGACCATCAACACGTACCGGCCGGTCCTGGGAGTCGATGGCGTAAATGTCTTGGTCGTCGCGCTGGTTGCCCAGCCACTGACGGAACCAATCGAAGTCCAGCTTGTCCCGTTTGAGCTCACATAGAACGTAGAAGCGGTTGAGTTCCCGTTGCTGTTTCCCGAGGGGCGCGGCAGGTAGCGGATTGCCGTGATTTCCTGCTCGGTTCCGAGATCGACTTGATACCAGTGCCCTGAGCCGCTCGTCCCGGTTTTGCCCGGGGTGTGGGCGGCATGTGCCGGGCTCCACTGACAATGCCAGAACGTACTGCTGTCGCCATCGATGCCGTCGGGTTTGAGCCTTATCTCACCTCCGGTAGCCTGCTCGGAACAGGCGTCGGCAGTCATAAGGAATTGAGGGTACGAAACCGAGGCGGCGTAAACCCTCGTCAACAGCCCAAACGGCGCAGCCTCTATTGCCATGACAAACAACAGTATCAATGACATCGCAACGTAGAGGTATCTTCTAAGACCTTTTTTCATGCAAATTTCTCCCTTCAGTTTGTGAAAAATAACATTATACCGTGATTGTATAATTTGTTTAAAAAATACACAGAATAACAATACCGCAACACTGTTACAGTTGTGTTACTATATATAGTTTTTTATAGATGTATTTACTCAAATCTACATAAAATGTATGGCGTGCATGGCGCATTTGACCAATAAAACGGGCTGCCGAAGCAGCCCATCCTTATACCATACGCTATACAAATCGCCATTCCACCATCGTGTTGACTGTCTCCCCAGGCTCAACATAGCGCAGTGTGCCGTTTTCCTCCTCGAACATGATGCCTTCGACATGGTTGTTGCCCGGTTCTATCCCAACAACGTACTCGCCGGGGCGCGGGTTTTTCCATAGTGTTAAAAACGGCAGTTCATCGGATGAAAAATAAACATCCACACCAAAGTCAGGGTCCTGTGCGCGGTTGCGCAGCGAGTAAAAACTTGTTTTGTCGGCGGATTGCTTCAAACGGTGAATATAGCAGCGTTCCTCAGCCCCCGCAGTGGGCGGGTCGAACTTATCCCACGTGTCTAAATGCTCTGTAGCAGCGCCTTCCCTCGGCATAATCTTCTCTGTTTCATGGATTTTAAGCACAGCTTCGGGATTTACCAGCGGGTAACCAAGGTTGATGTGGTACATAAGCATAAGCGGCTGCGGGATATCGGAATGGTTTGTGATTTCATCACGAAGCGTAATTACAGCCCGGTTTGTCTCCGCTTCAATGGTCCTGCTGACCACGTAGTTGCAGCCGTGCACGCTCGACTCCCTAATTATCCCGCTGACGGCAAAGCGGAACCCTTCAGCGGTCTTTTCGCGCTGCACCTGCACTTGCTCAGCCGGTATATTTGAAATCCGCCCGTGCAGCCCTTGTTTTCGCCCGTAAAACGCGCTGGGCGAACCGACATTCAATAGGCCGCAAGTGGTCAGCAGCCCCCCGCTAAAGCTTTTAAGCCACCCGTTTTCAATCGAGTCATAAAACGTGGGGGCTACGACGCCGTTTTTAGAAAGCCACGCTGCTTGCCGCCCTTTGAATTTCACGCTGTATATGTCCAGGCAGCGGTCCTCCAATAACGTAAACGTAAGATCGCCCAAGTCGACGTCAATACACTTGACGCCCTTAGCAAGCCCCTCCGAAAGCTCATACCGCTTAACATCCCAAAACTGCCTTTCACCATACGAAATATCCATATTTTTCTAATACCTCCCAATCAAATCCTAAAAAGGTGATAATTTATTGGAAAATTATATATTCGATCCGCAAAATAATCAATATCTAATTTTTCGTTCTGCCCGAAAAAACCCCGTAACCTTGCGGTT
>Ga0123353_10009224_pt1 | contig 13580 bp, 10 predicted proteins | sample TergutLab28metaG_3_FD_92763 | JGI IMG/M metagenome (GOLD analysis project Ga0123353, IMG submission 92763) | Labiotermes labralis P3 segment gut microbial communities from Petit-Saut dam, French Guiana - Lab288 P3 | ecosystem: Host-associated > Arthropoda: Insects > Digestive system > Gut ... | reverse complement strand
CGGACTGGGGCTGCGATGGTACGCCCACGGAAGCAACCTCATCGGCACCTTCAACGTCCCCGCCGAACAGGCCGCCAAGGGCTCCACCGAATTGGCCGTCAGCGCCCTGCACGCCCCCAAGGAACCGCCGCCCTACCCGCACTCGGCGCAAACCATGTGGGCGATCGAAGAACTCGGCAAAATGCTCCCCTCGCTGGTGGTCTTCGAACTGGACGAACAATCCTACGTCACCGTCTACCTCTATCCCGCCGAGGCCGTCATTCCGCACAGCCGCGAGTTCCCCGCGATGCACGGGGCCACGTTCGACAAGGACGGAAACATCCTGCTGTCCGACCGCGCCGCCTGGAGAGGCCGACGCTACACGCCCAACTGGGAACTGCTGGACACCTTCCCCAAATCCTCCTCGGGCCACATGAGCGACCCGGCGGAATGTCACGACATCGCCCGCGACAGCCTCGGCCATGTGTACGTGCTCACGCGCGGCGGGATATACAAGTACAACCCCGACGGAACCCCCGCCGACTGGGAATCCAAGGACGAGCACCTGAAGTGCCCCTACCCCCTCGACGAGCGCAACATGCTCGGTGTGCGGCTGGACGGGACTGTCCAGGGGCCCAAGCAGTACGTGTTCGGTCCGGGTGGCGGCGGGGCCGGTCGAAAAATGTACGATGCCGCCGAGATGATCAAGCAGCCCGGTTTCGCGTATGAATGGGGCGGCATGGACATCGGACCCAAAGACGAGGTGTACTTCGGCCGCCTGGCGCCGACGTGCGAGATCCAGGTCTTCGCGCCGTCGGGGAAATACGAGCGAACGATCACGCTGCCGGAAAACGTCCGCCCGTCACCGCTTCGCGTGCTGGCGGACGGCACGATCTGGACCGTCAACGCCGCCTACAATCTGGTCCGCCTTGACGCCACGGGCAAGTTGCTGAAGGAAACGAACGTTCCCTGCGGCGTGCTGCACGTCGGCGGCGACGGCCTGCTGTACGCCGCGCGGGGCGCGGAAATCCGCCGCGTCACGCCCGAGGGCGAGCCCAAACCGTTCACCGACAAATCGCCGCAAATCCGCGACGAGGGCAAATGCCTCTCGATCGGCCGATCCGCCGAAACACCGCCCAACGCGCCCGGATACGGCGGCGAGATCAACGGGGTCGTGGCGACCGCGGAACGCGGCATCTACGTGCAGACCCGCGAAGGGCGGCTGCTGCATTTCCACCACGACGGGCGATTCCTGCCCGAGTCCCCCGCCGTCCGCGCCCAGCTTCACGAAACCGGAAACATCTTCACCGGAAACGAACCCGCCCGCGTCGGACTGACGATGATCAACCTCGGCACGGAGGAAACGGATGCCAGTATCGAAACGATCGTGACCGACTGGCAGGGCGAGCGTTTGGCCCACAACAGGACGATGACGCGAATGATCGCGCCGTTGAGCATCGTGTCGGAACCGCTGGACCTGGACTCACAACAGCAGCCACTTTCGAACGTGATGGGCTACTACCAGATCGACGTGACGGCGATTACCAATCTGTCGCCCCGCGTTGGCGTCACCGCGGATTCCAACGTGCCGCACACCACGCGCCTCTTCGGCGGCCGCGTCGCGGACCGCAGCGGCGGGTTCAGGCCGTACTCGGCGTTTGGCTCGGTGCGGATGGAGTACAACGCCGAATTGATGCGTCGCATCGGCGGCGGGCTTAACCGCGGGCACAGTCTGGTGTACTGGGACGACATCGAACCGACCGACGGCAAGCTGACGCACTTCCCGCGAAGCGGCGCGGACTATCTGCGCGAACGCTCGCTGCCGCTGATGATGATCCTGGGCTACGGCGAACCGTGGTTCAAGGGCGGTTTCCCCGACTGCCGCGTCTACAGCTACGACCGCTTCTGGCAATACTGCGCCGACGTCATCGACCAGCACAAGGACAACGTGGCCATGTGGCAGTTCTGGAACGAACCCAACTATTTCTGGCACGTCCCGGGCCGCGACCGCTACGAAACCTACGTGATGGTGCTCCAGGGCGTCTACAGTATCGCCAAGGCGTATGACCCGAACACGCCGCTGATCTGCGACGGGTTCGCCGGCCAGGCCGACGCGATGGAACAGTTCGCCAAGTGGGGCGCGTCCGGCTACACCGACGGCGTGCCGATCCACTACCCCGGCGTCAAACCGATCAAGTTCGACGACATGCCGCTGGTCGGCGCGGTCGAGGCCAAGGCGCCTATGATCCGCGAACTATGCGCCATTCGCGACCGGTTCTACCCCGGTCAGGAGACGCTCAACACCGAGGAAGGCCTCTGGGGTCTGGCCCATCGCGAACCGCGCCACGGCGCGGAATTGCTCACACGCATCTACGTCAGCCAGATCGCCGCCGGACTGGACCGCATGACCTGGTTCGAAGTCTACTCCAAGGACGATCCGACGTACCTGCTGCGCGGCATCCAGGAAGGCCCTTGGCCGGCGTACTTCGCCTACGCGACGGCGAGCCGATTTTTGGAAGACGCCATCTACATCGGCCCGCTGTCGGAGGGCGTGGTGCAGGCGCACGTCTTCGCCGTGCGGACCAAGCCCGTCATCGTGGCTTGGAGCATGAAAGACGAGCAAACGCTGACCCTGGCCGCGAGAACCCTACGCGTGACCGATTGGCAGGATAACGCGAAGGAGATCAAGGCCGACGGCAACGGCAACATCGCCCTGACACTGACGAGCTACCCCGTGTTCATTGAGGGCGACGATCTTCAGAAGGTGGCTCTTCAGAAGGCCCTGGACAAGATAGTCCCTCGCGCACAGGAAGTGGTCAAGGCCCTGATGACCGTTGAACAAACCACCGAAACACAACAGGCGCTCGCTGAGCTGTTCGGCGACGAAAGACCATGGAACCTCAACGTGCTCTTTCATGCCATGAGGCGTTGTGAAATTCTCACGACCTCAACCATGCAAGTCGAAGGCCTCGATCCGCAATATGACGTGAAAAAGGCCTCCCAGGCCGTGGACGATGCCGCCACGGCGTTGAAGGAAGCGCAGGCCGATGGCGGCTATTTGCGGGAAAGCAACGTGGTGCTGTCGATCGCCCGGCGGGCGCAGTATTTTATGAATTTGCGGCAGGCCGGCGATGCCGACGACCAACGGTCCGCCGCCCGGCTGGCCGTGGCGGTCAATGCGCTGGCCAAGCAGGTGCGGCTGTACGTCAGGGACGAGGAACCGTGGTATCCGGGTGTGATGATCCGCGTCGCCGCCGACACGGCGGACATTCGCAAAAACACGCCGGCCGACAAACCGCTCGACGAAAAATTCGCCGCCCAGGTCACCCACAAGGCCGGCGAGACGGTGGAGTTGGAAATCACCGTCTACAATTGGACGCAACAGCCGCTGGCGGGCAAGGTCGAACCCGTGCTGCCGGAAGGCTGGTCGGCGACGGGAACAAAAACCATCGAAGTAACCGCCGCCCCGCGCCAGTTCACACGCGGCAGCATCACGGTGACAATCCCCAAAGACGCCAAGCCCGGCGTGTACACCCTCGGGGCTCGCCTGCCGTACAAAAATACCGACTGCCGCGAACTGCACGCACAACGCGTGGAGGTAAAATAACTAAATCGCCAGCATCTTCAGCAGCGCCGTGGTGAGTTGGCGTGGGTCTTTTGGCGGGACAAAAACGCCGTGTGTCGCCAGGAACGCCCGCATGTCGGGCGTGGCCGTGGCGACGATGGGTAGATTCATCGTCCGCGCCGTGGCGGGCATCGTCAAACCGAGGTCATCCTCGCGAACAAACACCACCGCGTCGGCGGCGGACAGGGCGTCGGTGGCGCTCACGTCGGAGCGGGGCAGGAGCATCTCGTCGAGAAACCCCGCCGCGGCCGCGAAATCCCGCACCGCCGCCTCGTAAGGACCCGCCGTGGGCATGCACAGCCGCACAGCCGGCGTGATGTGCCGCAAAATCGCGTGCGCCCAAACGGCATACTTCAGCCCCGCGGCCGGGGCCATCTCATCGGGCGCGACGATCAGCCGTTCCGCGTCGGCGACCCCCAGCGCCCGCCGCGCCCGCTGGCGATGCGCATCGCGCGTGCACGGGTCGTGCCAGTCCGGCGGAACGGGAAGTTCCGCGGGCGGCAGGACCGCCACCGCGCGCGGCGGCAATCCCCGCGTCAGCAGCCGCCACGCCGACGGCGAGGCCGGAACCGTCACGCGAAACGAAAGATTGTCCTTGGCAAACTGATTCGCCCACCGCGACAGGTCGATCCCCGCAGCCGCTTCCGCCGACGGAAGATGCAGCGTCAGCGGACATCGGTTCCGCCTCGCCAAACCGGCCGCGTGCCGCAGCGCCGTCGGAGACCAGCACCGAACCGCCGTCGCCTCGCCGCCCCACCGCACAGGCCAACGCGTTCGCTCCAGAACGCCCAGCACGTCCTGCACGTCCGTCACGACGTCCGCCTGGGGACACCTCGCCGGCGCGGGTCCCACGCTCACCACGCGCCCGCCGTCCTGGGCCAAACCCGCCGCCAGCGCGTACCGACCCTCGGCCCCCAACCGCTCATCCACCACATACACCGTCGTGTCCATAACCCGCGATGGTAGACACCACGTCGGCGGCGGTCAAGGCGTCAAAATCCGAAATTCGAGCACGAAATCCGAAACAAACCCCAACGAAGAAAATGCCAAAATCCAAACGGCGCCGCCATGCGTCAAGGCACATGGCGGCGCCGCTTGGGGTTTCGGATTTGTCGTTTGGAATTTGTTTCGGATTTCGTGCTTCGAATTTCGGATGTTGAACGTCGCCCACGCGAGTGTACTCCTATCACTGCCCGGAGCGTCCCTCTGGCTCGCCCGGCGTGTCTGGCGGAGGGTCGTGGACTTTGCTTTGCACGCGCTGGCGGGGACGCGACGGGGACGCGAACGGGTCGCCGGCGCCGGGCGGCATCGACGAGTGCTGGGAGAACGTCTGCTGGAACCGGCGCATCGTCCGGCGGAGCTGCCGCAGTTTGAACATCCCATACAACAACACCACGGTCACCAGCAGCACGATGACGCCAAGGAAAATCAGCAGCACCCACAACAACGGCGGCAGCAGGAACGACAACACCACCAGCCCGCCGACCAGCATCAGCAGCAGCTTGCCCGCGCCGACCAGCCACCGTGTCACAACAGGACCACGTTGTATCCACACTTGATGCTTCCTCATCCCCACATTCTACCGAAGTGTCCCGACGGTTTCACCTCGTTGGATGCGCCCAAACTTTCTGACATAGAGATTTTGCGTGAAAACCAACCGAATGACCTCTGCCAGAAATTTTTGTTACACCCCACCTCACCGTACGTCTTCCTTTTCGCTGGCGATTTTTCCCCGGATATGATTAACTCGTGTCCACGCCCGCCAGTGTGGCGATTGCGGATGGTGTTTGACTTTTACCCAAGGAGATGTTCATGGCGATCACGCCGATGAGGCCCAAGTGGAAGGGCTCGATGACCGACCGCGAACGGTTCAACGCGCAGATGCACTACAAACCGATCGACCGCTGCTTCAACATGGAATTCGGCTACTGGGAGGAGAACTACCGCGAGTGGGACCTCTTCGTCAAGAACGGCATCACGCACGAAGGCGAAGCCAACGAATTTTTCAGTTTCGATCAGCAGGGCGTGATCGGCCACAATACGTGGATGAACCCGCCCTTCGAGCACAAGGTCATCTCCGAAACGCCCGACAAGAAAATCATTCAAAACTCCGACGGTCTGCTGGCCGAAATCCCCGCCGATGGGCACGACACCATTCCGCACTACCTCGAAAGCTCCATCAAAACGCCCGACGACTGGAAAAAAGTCAAGGCCGAACGGTTCCGCCTGGACGACCCCGCCCGCAAGACCGACGTCGCCGCCCTGCTGAAGGCCCATCCCGACGACCGCACCTACCCGCTGGGAATCTGGTGCGGGTCGATGATCGGGCAGATTCGCAACATGCTCACGTTCGAAGGGCTGGCTTACGCGACGTTCGACTATCCCGAGATGGTCGAGGACATGGTCGAAACCTGTTGCCAGATCGTCGAACAGTCGCTCGACCAGGTGCTCGGAAAAGTGCAGTTCGACTTCGCGGCCGGGTGGGAAGACATCTGCTTCAAGAACGGCCCGATCGTCAGCGTGCCGTTTTTCCGCGACGTGGTGATGCCCCGCTACAAACGCATCAGCCAGCGGCTTCACAAACATGGGATTACTCTGTGGTGGATCGACTGCGACGGTGACGTGCGTCCGATTTTGAAATACTTCCTCGAAGCGGGCGTGAACTGCATGTTCCCGTACGAGGTCGCCGGATGCTGCCACCCCGCCGAACTGCTAGCCGAGTGGGGCAAGGATTTGCGGATCATGGGCGGGTTCGACAAGCGGATGATGGTCAAGGGCAAGGCCGCCATCGCCGAGTACATGCGGACGCTCATCCCGCTGGTGGACCGCGGCGGATACATCCCGTTCTGCGACCACCGCTGCCCGCCCGACGTGACGCCCGAAAACTACCTGTATTACCTCGACCTGAAGGAAAAAACGTTCGGACTGAAGTAGCGATCTCCGCGCGTGGACGTGGATATGGCTCTGCCTTTTTGCGTTACGGAACGTTCTGTACAACGAAACGTTCCATGACTCCAGTCGCTTTGCAACGCAAAAAGGCAGAGCCATTGTTATGTGATGGGGCGGGAACCTGTTCCTGCGCAAGAAGAAAAAATTTACATATCAGGCCGTTTTATCTTGCACGTATGGCTTTTGTTATATATTTTGGAATTTGTTCGGCATTTACAGGTTAACCCTATAGAAAGCGAAAGGATTCCTCGTGGTCGTCATGTCCCGTACCAGCCTGTTGTCCCGCACCGGTTCGTTTTTGATCGCCAGTCTTTTCACCGTCTGCCTGTTGGCGGGCGGGTGCGCGGGGACGGCTGATTCGTCGCCCGCCGCCTCTCAACTACCGGCCCAGCCAACCCCGGCGGATACCGTGCTGGAGATGCCCGCGGGATTTGCCATCACCAGAGTGTACAAGGAGCACGTTCCGGCATTACGATTGATCGGCAAGCGATACACGGGTGGCGACGCGGGTCCTGATGGTTTTGGCGCCATGTGGGGCGAATGGTTTGAAGCCAACCGGTTTGCCGAACTGGAAAGACTGGGGCCGTCCGACGCCGGGGGCGGCGGCTATCTCGGTTTGATGACGTTCCGCAACACCACCGGCGAGTTCGCCTACTGGATCGGCATCCTGTTCCCCTCCGGAATGGCTGTTCCGGAAGGATTCGACCACCTGGACTTGCCCGAGAGCGACCTGGGCATCGCGTGGGTATACGGTGACGACCGCACCGGCAAGATCTACGGCGAAGGGCCGCACACCGCGGCGTACGACGAACTGGTCGGGAAGGGCTGGGACAAACTACGCCCAAACGCCGGCGGTGAAAACACGGTCGTGTTTTTCGAACGGTACAACGGCCAGCGATTCACCACCCGCGACGACAAGGGCAACGTGATCCTCGACTACGGATTCTATATCGAGTGACGGCTTACGGTCACTTTCCTCCGTGGGCATGGAGGTAGTCGAGGATTCCCTCGTGGATGGCGGCGGCGTATTTGGCCTGGTGGGCGGTGTCGCGGAGTTTGGCGGCTTCGGCGGGGTTGGTGAGATAGCCCAGTTCCACCAGAACGGCCGGCTGGGTGTTGTCCTTGAGCACGACGAAATCGGCGGACTTGACGGTTTCGGCGGAGTGCCGCGGATACCCCGCGCGGCGTAGACTGCGGTCGAGGGCGGTCGCGGCGGCCAGGCGGTTTTTTTCGGCGCGGGCGACGTAGAGGGTGAATCCGTTGGCCTCCGCGCGTGGGGCGGTGTCGGCGTGGATGCTCACGTAGAGGTCGGGCTTTTTCCGGTTCGACAGGGCCGCCCGCCCGTGCTTGTCCAGGTCGGTCTGCGCGCCGTCGCGCGTCATCAGCACCGTCACGCCCGACTCCTGGAGCAAATCCCGAACCTGCAACCCCACCGCCAGCGTGACCGGCGCTTCCCAGTACCCCAGCACGCTTTTGGCGCCGGGATCTTTTCCACCGTGCCCTGGGTCGATCATCACCACGCCAACGGCGCGGCGCGGCGGAGGGGCCGTCGCCTCGACCGGAAGCGGAGGCGGCGGAGCGGCCACGAGCACCGGCGGCGCGGCGGCGCGTTCGGGCCTGAGGTGTTTGCGGATCTCACTCCGCACGCCGTCGGGGACCAGCAACTCCCCGTCGCGCACGATCGCGCCGCTGGCGCACAGCGAGGTCCCATTGACCAGCACCTGTCCGTTCGGATCGGGATACACCACGATGACATTGGAACCGGACGCGCCGCGAAGCGTCGCGTGGCAAGTGGACGTTCCGATGACCGTCAAACCAAACTCCCGCGCCAGCGACTCGACGCCCACATAGGACGTCACCGTTCCGGGCGTCGTCCCCTTGGCGAATCCATGCGTAAGCTCCCCCGGCTGCGTACATCCCATCAAGACCACGCCCGCCAGCAGCGCCACACTCCAGAGCGTTGTTCGATCCATCATGCCTCTTGAATACACCGGCGCCGGGGAATAGTCAAGGTTATGCGCGGAAATACCACTTGGCGCGACGCGAACGCGTGGTACACTATGGTGTGTGCCATTCGTCATCTCATTGATTCGCTGGTAGAAGGGAGCATATATGAACAGGACGCGAGTATTGTTTCTGGCGGGTGTGTTGTGCCTGGCCTCACTGGCGGTGTCGCTGCCGGCGGCGGCGGATAACTATACGGGCGATTACGCCTGGCTGCGGTTCTGGAACGCCGAGGTCAAGACGTCCGACACGTACCACAACGGCTGGGACCGGGTGGGCTGGCTGGGACATAAAGACAACACCGAGGACCACTGGTATGTGCTGGAGTGGAGCGAGGCCATGACGCTCACCGGGGCGCGGGTCGAGGTGTGGGCGCAAATCGACACGGGCACTGGCGGATACATCGGCGAGTATTATTTACAGTACTGGGACGCCTCGCTCGATGATCCTGACTGGGTGAACATCAATACCTCCGCGGGGACGCTGAGCGGGTTCACGTCGTATAACGTCAGCTTCACTGCCCCGGTGACGACCACGGCCATTCGCGTGTACTTCCCGGAAGGCAATTACGCGATCGGAAACTCCCCCAACAGCGGGCCCGGCGTGGCCAAACTCCTGCCGATCGGAAACCTCGCCAGCGGACTGGGACTCGATCCCGCCGACCCGAAGTTCAACCTGCTGGCCACCGACTGGAGCACCAGTTCCGACCCGTTCCTGGGCATCACCCCCACCGTGTGGCTACAGGGCAGAACCCCCAATGAAAACAACCCGGCCAAGCTGCTCGACAACAATCTGACCACGGATTGGGAGCGCGCGGGCTGGCACCCGACCATGGACGGGTCCGAGACGTTCGTGTGCGACCTCGGCACGTCGCTGCTGGTCCACGGCGTGACGCTGTACGGCGGCACGCACATGAGCGAGTACCTGCCGACCACTATGGACGTCTATGTCACGGACGATCTCGACGACTGGGGCAATCGCGTGGGCGTCCTCGAACGAGTCGCCGGCTACTGCGTGCTGTCGGACGTCGATACCGCCGGGCGATACATCATCCTGACCAATCCGCCGCTGGACAGTTGGTACATCCTCCCGCAGGAATTGGCCGTCAACGCCACGGCCATTCCCGAACCGGTCACGATGACCCTGCTGACCCTGGGCGGCCTGGCGGTGCTGCGCCGGCGGAAATAAACGATTCGTTGTCATTGGTACTTTGTGTATTCACACGTTGAACGTTGAAGGGAGAACATTGATGAATAAGGTAAGCGCGTTGGTCCTGACGGCCGTGTTGTGCGTGGCCACGTTGTCGGTTGCGTTGCCGGCGTCGGCGGACAATTACACGGGCGAGTACGCCTGGCTGCGGTTCTGGGACGCCAAGGTGGACTGGTCCGATCACTACCACCACTCGTGGCAGGGTATCGGTTGGCTGGGCAATCTCTGGGCCACCGGAGAACGCTGGTATGAACTGAGCTGGTCCGAGGCCATGACGCTCACCGGAACCAAGGTGGAGTCGTGGGCGCAATTTGGTCCGGCTGGATACATCAATGAGTACAAACTGATGTACTGGAACGCCGGAGCCAACGAAGGACAAGGAAAATGGGAGGACATCGCCACGTCGGTTCCCCTGGTGGGCGGCGTGAATTACAACGGTTCGACGCCCGAGACGACGGTGCGGTTCCTCGACCCCGTGACGACGACGGCCATTCGCGTGGTCTTCCCCGAGGGCAGCTACGACGCGGACGCCGCCAACAAAGTGGGTCCCGGCGGCGGGCCCGGCGTGACGAAGTTCCTGCCGATCGGCAATCTCGCCAGCGGTCAAGGTCTCGATCCCTCCAACCCGAATTTCAACCTCCTGGCCACCGACTGGCGCACCAGCGCCGACCCGTTCCTGGGAATCAATCCCGTCGTGACCCTGACGGGGCGGGGCGTTAGCGAGAACGGACATATCGCGGGGCAACTATTGACCGACAACGACATCAACCCGGACTACCCGCGCACGGGCTGGCTCTCGCCGCTAGACGGAAACGAGACCGTCATTTGCGACCTCGGCGCGTCGCTGCTGATCCACGGTGTGACGCTGTACGGCGGCATGCACTACACGTACCTTCCGTCGACCATGGACGTGTACGTCACCGACAACCTCGAAGACTGGGGCAAACCGGTGGGTCAGGCCACGTTCTGTGACGCCGGTGAATACCAGAACGACACGATCTACTGCACGCTGACGACGCTGACGGACCTGAACACCGTCGGGCAGTACGTGATCCTGGCCAATCTGACCGGCGGCCCGCACCTCCTGATGCATGAACTCGCCATCAACGCCACGGCCATCCCCGAACCGGTCACGATGACCCTGCTGACCTTGGGCGGCTTGGCGATGCTGAGGCGGCGGAAGTAGGAAGCACGACAAACGTAAATATGGCTCCGCCTTTTTGCGTAGTAGGATGTACAAACAGACAAACGTAGATATGGCCCTGCCAGTAGAGGCGTCGCAGGATGTTGTGGAACGAACAACGGTTCGCCTGTACACAACGCCTTACAACGCCTAATGGCAGGGCCATATCAATGCCCACGCCAAAGGCGGATATCGGAAGGAAAATGGGCAAATAATGACGTGTTCGCCCCACACCCTCGTGTCCTGCTATGCGAGACTTGCCACGGGGCACGTCTCGCAAAGCGGGACACGACGCCCACACCCACCGCGTCAAATGCTTCATATCACCGCGCCTCTGTGGTATAAGGGAAATAATACCGTCGAGAGGTGAGTCATGGCGAGAGCAATCTGTCTTCTGGCTGGGCTGTGCGTGGTGTCGTTGTGCGCGGGGTGTACGGACGGCCCCGCCTCGATCGCCGGTAACGGCGCCGAGCACGAAATCGTGGTGATTGATCCCGCGCGGGGAATGCCGGGCACACCGCCGCCGGGAAGTCCCGAAGAGGTCGTCATGGATTTTCACGACGGGCTCCAGTCGGGCGAACTGGACCCGAAGACTTCGTTGCCGGTGCACGCGATGCCGTTCGTGGCCTCGGGGTTGACCCACGACGCCCTGGACCGGGCCGCGAACGCCGAGCGGCTTCGCAACATCTGCCGGCTGATGGCGAACGACCGGTACGATTTTCACGTCCTGGAGTCGCGGGAGGACGGGCAGTGCGCGATCGTCATTATTCAGGAGACCCTCGGCGCGGGGCCCAATCAACCGCGGTATTTTTACCTCATTCAACAACGGGGCCTGTGGAAGGTGCTTCCCCGCGCGGTCGACGCCCACGGGGTCTACCTGACGCCCGAGCAACTCGACGCGTTCGTGCGGCTGGTGGAGTGGTTCGAGTCCGCCAAAGAAGACGGCCGGTGGTGACGGTCGCCGTTTTTTACCACAGAGACACAGAGAATCACAGAGGGGCATGTGGTAAACGAAAAACCGTTCGCGATGGCTTGCCGGTTTGCGCTGTAGAAGGTTGTGAACGGCAAAACGTTTTTTGTTCACAACGTCCTACAGCGCAAACCGGCAAGCTATTGGAAACAGTTTTTCAACCACCAACCCCCCTCTGTGATTCTCTGTGTCTCTGTGGTAAAAAGAGCTCCACCGTTCCTCACGTCATACTGTGCACCCCCAGATGGTTCCCGTCGGGGTCTTCCAGGACGGCGAAGTATCCGTACTCGCCGATTCCGGTTTTCTCCATGACGACCTTTCCGCCGTTTTGCCGGGCCCGGTCCAGCACGGCCTGGATGTCCGTGACGTTGAAGTAGATGGTCGTGCCCTTGTCGCACGGGATCGACTGCGGGCTTTTCACCAGCGTCCCGCCCGCTCCGGGCTGGCCTTTCTCCATCGGAAACATCAACATCTCGCACTCGTCACATGGGGGCATCGCCTCGAGCGTGATCCCCAGCGTGTGCTCGTAAAACGCTTTGGCCCGGGCGACATCTCGGATCGGAATCTCGAACCAACAGACGGCATTGGTCCCCGCCCGAATCAACCTCTCTTCCTGAACATTGACTTCCGCCATGATGACTACCTCCTCGTAATGCTTGTTTCCACACACTTCCCATACCATGCTAGCCGCCTGAAGAGGCTGTTAGACTATTAGACTGTTAGACTGTCAGGCGCCGGCTTATGAGTGATCAGGCCCAATCATTCATGCGCCTCTCCCTACAGCCCACAGCCTACAGCCTCTTCTTTTGATAAAGTTTTTTTGCCCGTCGCGCCGATAGGTTCAGCAGGCGCGTATCGGCGTCACGAGGTAAACCATGAGCAAGCGACAACTGATCGACGAGATTCGCAGCGTGAATCGGACCGCGCTGCCAGAATTCCTGGCCCGGTTTGACGAGGTGGATCTCACCGATTATCTTCAGCACCTGATCCACAGCCAGGCGCCGCGTCTGCGAGGAACCACCGCCCGACAGGGGCAGTACATCGCGACATCGACCCGCACGGCGGCGGCCACGCTCCCCCGGACGGTCACGGCGGTGGCGGTGTTAACCGACGACATCCCGGAGGCCGAGGACGTCACGGCGGCGGTGGGCGCGTCGTGGCGGGACGCCATGGTTCAGGCCGGCGCGAAGGATCCCGACACCGACGACGCCTGGATCGACGACGAAGCATGGATCGACGACCTCACCATCACGTCGGCGGGCCACGACCGCAAACCCCTCACCCTGGCCGCCGCGACCCCCAGCACCCCCGCCACCGACAAGTGGCTGTTTTAGCGCATCTCGTACACATATCGCCGGGCTTCGTCATGCATGGCCCGAATGTTTTCGACGGGGACGTCCGGCGTGATGGTGTTGGAGGTGAACAGCACCAGATCGGCTTGATCGCGGCAGAGGTCCGCGTAGTGGCGGACCTTGGCGCGGACTTCGGCCGGGCTCAGCACGGGCAGCTCCGTGGTCACGGCCAGCGGGCCGAAAATCAGTAACTTGCCGCCGTCGCGCGTCCGCAGTTTCACGATCTCCTCAAGCCGCATCCCGCATTCCGGCTGGAAACCCTGGAACCCCTCAATCCCGCATCGCAGCAGCATGGGCAGCATCGGCCTG
>Ga0123353_10009223_pt1 | contig 13581 bp, 11 predicted proteins | sample TergutLab28metaG_3_FD_92763 | JGI IMG/M metagenome (GOLD analysis project Ga0123353, IMG submission 92763) | Labiotermes labralis P3 segment gut microbial communities from Petit-Saut dam, French Guiana - Lab288 P3 | ecosystem: Host-associated > Arthropoda: Insects > Digestive system > Gut ... | reverse complement strand
CTGGATTTTGTCGCCCAGCGCCTTCATGCTGTGGGCGGAGGGTCCGATGAACTCGATTTTGCAGTCGCGGCAGACCTGGGCGAAGTGCGAATTCTCGGCCAGGAACCCGTAACCGGGGTGAATGGCCTCGACGTCGGCGATTTCGGCGGCCGCGATGATGCGCGGGATGTTGAGGTAGCTGTCCGCGCTGGGAGCCTTGCCGATGCAGATGCGTTCATCGGCCAGGTGAAGGTAGCTGGCGTTGCGGTCGATTTCGCTGAACACGGCGACGGTCTCGACACCCAGTTCCTTGGCGGCGCGAATGATCCGCAAGGCGACCTCACCGCGATTGGCGACCAGTATGCGACGAAACATGAAAACTCCGTTGACTCGTTAACTCGTTGACTCGTTGACTCGTTGACTCGTTGCCCGGCTTGCCGAGTTAACGAGTTAACGAGTTAACGAGTCAACGAGTCAACGAAAAGGTTCCCGACGACAAACGGTTAACAGTTCACCCACGCGTCAGGAAGGCCTGACCTTGAACAGCACTTGCCCGTATTCGACGGGATGGGCGTTTTTGACGCACACTTCGGCGATGGTTCCTTTGCACTCGGCCTTGATTTCGTTCATCACCTTCATGGCCTCGATGATGCAGACGACGCTGTCGGCGCTGACGGTGGCTCCGACGGAGACGTACGGTTCGCTGTCGGGGCTGGAGGCGAGGTAGAACGTGCCCACCATCGGGCTTCGAACCTCGATGAGTTTCTCGCCCGACCCCGCCGCCGGGGCCGAACTCGCCGCCACCGGTGAGGCCAGGCCCGCCGTCGCCGGCATCGCCGCGGGCGCCATCACCGCCGGCGCAGCCGCCGGCATCGCCGCCACCACCGCCCCGCCACGGCGAAGGTGAATCTTCGTCTCGCCCTCGGTAATGTCCAGCTCGCTCAGGTCCGCGTCGACCATCAGCTCCACCAGACGCTTGATTTCGCGTATGTCCATAAACTTCCTTTGGGAGCGTTTTTTTACCACAGAGGCACAGAGGAACACAGAGAGTTCTCTGCGTTTTCGAACATTGTTTCGCTATGGCTTGCCTCTTTGCGCTGTAGAACGTTGTGTACAACAAAACGTTCTTGGGGATCGAACGTTCTACAGCGCAAAGAGGCGAGCCGTCGCGAAACATTTTTCACATTCTCTGTGCCACCTCTGTGGTAAAAAAACTATCGCAACGTCATTTCGTCCAAACTCACCGGCAGCGTGCTGAGCTTTCGCCGGCCGGTGGGCGTCACCTCGACGTCATCTTCGATCCGCACACCGCCCACACCGGGCAGATAAATGCCCGGTTCGACCGTAATCACCATGCCCGTCCGCAACGGGGCGTCTATCGACTTCGCCACGCCGGGGCCCTCGTGCACCTGCCGGCCGATACCGTGACCCAGACCGTGCACGAACCGCTCGCCGAAACCTTCCCGCTCGATCAGCCCGCGGGCGGCGGCATCGACGTCCTTGGCCGCCACACCGGCGGACACGGCCGAAATCGCCTGCTGCTGTGCACGACGCACGACGTCGTACACCTTGCCGATTTGGGGGAAAATTTTACCGACGAACACCACCCGCGTCAAGTCGCTAACGTAACCGCCCACCGTCGCACCCCAGTCGATCAGCACCGGCGTGCCCTCGCGAACCTTCACCTCCCCAGGCCGATAGTGCGGCAACGCCCCGTTCGGACCCGCCGCCACGATCGTCTCAAACGACGGTTTGCTCGCCCCCGCCAGCCTCATCCGGTAATCCAACTCGGCCGCCAGTTCGCGCTCGGTTTTGCCCAACCAGAATTCCTTGCCCATGCGAAGCAGGGAAACAAAGGCAGCCTGGGCAGCCCGGACGGCCTTGCGAATGGCGGCAATCTCGCCGGCGTCCTTGATTTCCCGCAACGGCCCGATCAGTCCCGCCAGCGGCTTGAAGCGGCCGTTGCCGACATTTTTCTCGAAACTCTCCAACTGCCCCACCGTGAAATGCTCGCTCTGCACGCCGACGGCCCCGCGAAACCGCCGGGCCTTCAGAACGCCCGCCAACGCCTTGGACATCATCCCCGTGCGAAGATGAATGTCCACATCCCCGCACTCCCGCCGGGCCTGCTCGTCGAATCGGCCGTCGGTGAGCAGACAGGCGTACTCGCCGGCGAGCAGCAAAAAACTGTCCTCGCCGGAAAACCCGCTGAGGTAGCTCACATCCTCCGGCTGCGAAACCAGCAGGGCCTTGGCCTTGCCTTTTTTGGCGGCCGCCGCGATGGCGGCCCGCCGCCGTGCGATGTACTCCGTCCCCGTCGCCGCTGTATGTTTCGCCATGGTCATCCTTTGTTCGCGTTCAGTGTAACACACCGAGCGGTTTGTTCAAGAGGACGCATTGGTCCGTAAAATTCACGTTTTCAGATTGACAACATGGGAGCGTCAGGTATGATTCATACTGGAGGCGAGGCGTGTCCGTCTTACCGTCTTGCCGATAGACAATTCCAATGGTTTTTTTTGTGTTATCAGGAGACGGAATATGAACGCGCACGGCATCATCATTGTCGTTTTGGCATTGGCCCTCACCGTGCCCGCGATGGCGCAGGTGGACACGGGGGAGTATGTACATTTGCAATCTCAATTCCCGGCAGGTACGGTCAACTGGGCGTTGGGAGCGGGCGTCGAGGTGGTTGGTGCGGGCTTTTATAATCCCCAAAACAAGGATGCACTCACGGACGGCGTTATGGAATATAGGGGCCCATGGATCAGCCCGTATTTCCAGACCGCGCCTGTCCCGTATGCGGTTGACGGAGACGGCCAATACGCAGGGGGCGACTACGTGCAGATCGACCTGGGGGAGGCCCGGAAGATCGACACCGTTGCCGCCACGTTTTCCTACGATGCCTTTCGGATGAACTCCGGCGGCTTTGACATATGGCTGAGTACGGATGGGGTGGTCTGGTACCAGGTGGAGCTTTCCACCACGCCCTATATCACCGACATCCCCATCGTCGACGGCAACAGTTGGGTCGATGCAGAACACCGGGGCACGCATGTGCATTCGCACCACAGTTCGGCTGGTGCGGTGGCGTATGCCTTTGCCGAGGAGGAAGTCCGGTTCGTTCGCCTTACCGATTTCACGACAAGCGGCTTTGGGTTCAATGGAGTCAATTCCTCCGCCCATCTCTGGATGACCGAGGTTCTGGTCACCGGCAGCGTTATTCCCGAGCCGGCGACGATGAGTTTGTTGGCGTTGGGCGGTTTGGCGATGTTGCGGCGGCGAACATAACTGCCGGTCTTCCTGGGTCAACACAGGGGTCTACCTTGACGAGGTGGCCCTGCCGTCAGGCGCTTCAAGACGTTTTGAAACGCCTGACGGCAGGGCCATTGCTGCATCTTGTCTTCGTTATGTGCGTTTTTTCCGTGCCCCTTGTCGTTACGCGGGTTCATCGGTACGATACGTTCCTTCCATAACCTTCTACAGGAGTAACCGCCATGAAAACACATAACGTAACCTTAATCACCGGCGACGGCACGGGGCCCGAATTGGCGACGGCCGCCCGGCGGTGTCTGGACGCGGCGCTGGCCGCGACGCCCGGAGCGGGCAAACTCAACTGGACGCTCGCCGAGGCCGGCGTGGACATCATGGACAAACACACCCCGCCGACCCCACTGCCGCAGGCGACCATCGACGCCGTTCGCGCAGCCGACGCGACCCTCAAGGCGCCCATCACCACGCCCATCGGCACGGGGTTTCGCAGCGTCAACGTCGCGCTGCGGCAGATGTTCGAGCTCTACGCCTGCGTCCGGCCCTGCAAGAGTTACCCCGGTGTTCGCAGCCACTACGAGAACATCGACCTGGTACTGGTCCGCGAAAACACCGAGGACCTCTATGCCGGCGTGGAGTTCGAGAAAGGCACGCCCGCGGCGGCCGAACTGTACGACGCCATCAACCGCCTGGCCACCGACAAGAAAATCAAGTCCGCCCGCGAGAGCACGGGCATTTCGATCAAGCCCATCAGCGCCGAGGGAACGCGGCGGATCGTAAAATACGCCTTCGACTACGCCCGCGCCAACGAGCGGCGGAAGGTCACCTACGTCCACAAGGCCAACATCATGAAGCACACCGACGGCCTGTTCAAATCCGTGGCCGAGACCGTCGCCCGCGAGTACCCGGACATCGAGTCCGAGGAGCGGCTGGTGGACAACATGTGCATGCAACTGGTGCAGAAACCCGAACTGTACGACGTGATCGTGCTGCCGAACCTGTACGGTGACATTGTGTCGGACCTCTGTGCCGGCCTGGTGGGCGGCCTGGGCGTCGCGCCGGGGGCGAACATCGGTGAAAAGGGCGCCATTTTCGAAGCCACCCACGGTTCGGCCCCGAAATACAAGGGTCAAAACAAGGTCAACCCCACGGCCGTCATTCTGTCGGGAATGCTCATGCTGCGGCATCTGGGCGAACAACAGGCCGCGGAAAAACTGGAGAAGGCCGTCGCGAAGGTGATCGCCGAGGGCCGGCAGGTCACGTACGATCTCAAACCCGACCGCAACGACCCCACCGCCGTCGGCACCCAGGAAATGGCCGACGCGATCATCGCAAGTCTGTAATTGTTTTTTGCCGCGAATGACGCGAATTCCCGCGAATGATGTTGAAATCATTCGCGGGAATTCGCGTCGTTCGCGGCAAAAAGGCCGTTTCCGGTTTCATTCCCCGGCCGCCGCTTTTACCGCCTCCGCCTCCGACGGTGAGCAGCGCGTCAACGTGATTCCGTTGCCCGTGTTCCCGATGATCAGGGTGTCGTCATCCACGACGGTGATGACCAATTTGCTTCCACCGGCGCCCGGCGCTTTGCAGTAGAGTTTGCCGCGACGAGACATCCACTCGCTGTTTCCGGTTCTCGACCAGGCCCGGCCGCCGAAGACGACGTACATGGTGCACGACGTTTCGTCGAACTCGAAAAACGATCCCATGCCCGTCGCGTCCGTGGAGATTTCGCCCATCCCGGCCCTGGAGCCGTCCAGTCCGGCCGAGCCGACCACCCGCCACACACCGTACGCTTTGGCCGGCGATCCCGAAAACCACCAGAGCCCTCCCGCGACGACAAGGACAAGGACCGCCACGCGCACAATGCTTTTCGTTTTTTCCTGACGCTTTTTCTGCTGATCCACGTACTGCTGCTTCGCGCGCTGCTGATCCATGTACTGCTGCGCCATCTGTTGCTCATCCACAAATGGATGTTCCATGTGTTGCCGATTCATGAATGGATACTCCCTTGCCTCCGTGCGGTTCGTTGTGGTGGCCCAGACGCTCGACGCAAGACCTTTCTTGTATCACTATCGGCTCACGGGGCCGATGACTTCACGAGCCGCTTTGCTTCGTCGAGGGCCTGGTCGCGGGTGGTGATCCGGTCGTCCTGCTGGGCGCGGTAGAGGGTTTCGAGGATTTCGCCCATGCGTCGGCCCGGCGGCAGGCCGAGGGTTTTCAGATCGTCGCCGGTGACAAACGGCGGCGGTGTGATGTGGTCGGCCGGGATGGCGGCGGCACGGGCGGCGATGCGGTCCGTGCAGGTCTGGCCGCCGGTGGTCAATTGTTCCTGCACCCGCCAGAACGCCAGCAGGCGAGGCCAGTTTTCGTCCGCCAGCAGCCGCTTGAGCTGCCACAACGGCCGTGGCGCGGTCTCACGTGGCGAGGGCGTCTCGCCCGCGTCTGGCGAAGACGATTGGCCGTCTTCCAGCGGCTTGGACAATGGAACGCACAACGCGGGCGAGACGCCCGCGTCACGCCACTCCGCGCCGTGCTCGATGACGAACCAGGCCGCCTGACGCACCTCGTTCGACGCGCCCCAGCGGCGGGTGATGGTCTCGACGGCCTCGCGGTCCAGGTCGGCCAGCAACGCCGCGAGCATCAGCCGCTGATCGCGGTCCGGCTGGCCGGCGAGGAGTTCGACGCGGGCGACGGCGGCGGTGAAACGTGGCGCGGGCGTCTCGCCCGCGTTGTGCGTTCCATGGGCCTGCCCGCTGGAGGACGGCCAATCGTCTTCGCCAGACGCGGGCAGGATGCCCGCGGGACGCGCGGGCGAGACGCCCGCGTCACATAGCTCCGGAAGGACGTGCCGCGCCAGGTGCAATTCGTCCAGCATGCGAAGCGCCTGGGCCGCCCGCGGGTGCAGCAGCATTTTCGTCAGTTCGTCGAGGACGCGTTCGCCGCTGATGGACGTGATGTTCGCCGCGTGGCGGCGGATCGCGTCGGCCGTGGCGGCGTCCAAGGCAAAGTCGAACCGCGTCGCGAACCGCACGGCCCGGAGCATGCGGAGGTAATCCTCGCCGAACCGCTCGTCGGGCTCGCCGATCGTCCGCACGACGCGGGCGCGCAGGTCCGCCTGTCCGCCAACGTAGTCGATGATCCGCTCGGCCAGCGGGTCGAAAAACATGCCGTTGATCGTGAAGTCCCGCCGCTGGGCGTCCTCTTGCGGCGTGGAAAACCGCACCGCGTCGGGCCGGCGGCCGTCGGTGTAAGACTCGTCGCGGCGGAACGTGGCGACTTCGACCTTTCTCCGTTTGACGACGACGACGGCCACCCCGAAGGCCGCCCCGACGTGCAGCACGCGGCGGAAGAGTTTGGCCACCTGCTCGGGCGTGGCGTCGGTGGCGACGTCGTAGTCGGCCGACGGGCGGCCCATGAGCATGTCCCGCACGCACCCGCCGGCAAAGTACGCGACAAACCCCGCCTCCCGAAGGACGCGAACGACCATCAACGCGGTTTGTCGGTCGGCGGCGTGGGACATTGTTCACCCAGAGCCAGTAGCCAATCGCCAGTCGCCATCAGGTACTCGACGTTCTGTATGCCAATCGCGGAAAATTTTGTCGCGATTGTACACCGAACATCAACTACCTACTGGCTGTTGGCTGCCGTTTGTCTTCCCGCCGCGCGGTCGGCGATGGCGAGGGCGATTTTTGATTCGAGTTCCGTGTCGCGGCCGAGGGCGGCCACGCGGGCGTAGGGGATGTCCTCGACGCTTTGGCGGCTGAGCATGGTTTCGATCTGTCTGGCCCGGCCTGGGATCGCGAACAGGCTGTACGCCTGCACCACGTTGGTCAGGGGATGCGTGATCTGCTCGGACCGCGAGGTGATGACCTCGACGCGCGCGGCGAACAGTCCGTCGCTGTCGGCGACCGGTTCGATGTGGACGCGCACGGTTCGGTAGAGGGTCTGGAGCGAGCCCTCAGCCAGGTCTCGCGGCGTGGCGGCGTCCTCGCGCCAGAACTCGAACCACTGCTGCCCGGTCAGCGGCAGCGTGGCGATGAACCCTTCGCGGCGGTCCTGCTGATCGACGGTGAAGTGGTACTCGGCCAGCACGTCCAGCGCCCCCTGCCAGACGAGATGAAAATTCCGCTCGGCCGGCGTCTGCTGATCCTCCGTCACGATCGGCGTGGTGTAGTTGGCGCAGCCGGCCAGACCAGCGACCAGCGACAAGTGACAAGCGACAAGAGAAGGCAACATCCACCGTATTCCTCGTTCTCGCGCAGCGCAAACGCTTTGAAAGACACGACGTTCCCCACTCTTGTCGCTTGTCACTTGTCGCTGGTCGCTGGTCATGGCATATTTTCTCCGAATGCGACGAAACAAAATCGTCGCAAAATTTTTGCTCACCCGTGGATTGTATCCTATTATCCAGGTGAAGCAACAGCCGTAACAAGACGAACCGACGCGAAAAAGGAAACAGACGAACCAAACGCGACGATGACGCCGGCCGCTTCACGCCCTCGAAGGCGACCCAAATTGCCCAACCGCATGCCGGTGCTGTCTCCCCTTGCAGCCCGGCACTGATGCCCCCAGCCCCGGTCTTGCCCGACCGGGGCCTTTTTTTATGAAGAGGCTGTTAGACTGTTAGGCTATTAGACTGTTAGGCGCAGGCTTATGAAAGATTAGGCCAAATCCTTCATCAGCCTACGCCTAACAGCCTAATAGCCTAACAGTCTAACAGCCTTTTTCCGAAACTCCCACCCACGTCAACCGTTACATGTAGAGTGCGTATTTTGTCGGGTGAATTTCGAGGCCGGGCGATTTTGCCGCCGCCTGGGAAAAGCGTCACCAGACCCGTGACGGGACTGGTGAAAAAATCGCTGTTTTCCATGCTGGGCGAGGACCTTGCCGGCCAAACGGTGCTGGATTTGTACTGCGGGACGGGCACCATGGGTATCGAATGCCTGTCGCGCGGCGCGACGCGGTGTTTTTTCGCGGAGAAGGACCCGCGGGTCGTGGAGCGGCTGGTTCGGAACCTGCGGGACCTGCGGGCGGACGGCCGTGCGGTGGTCTGGCGGGGCGACGTGGAGTCCCGACTAACCGACTGGCTGGACCAGGTGGCCGACCCGGTGGACGTGGCGTTCATCGACCCGCCCTACGCCGACGCCCGCACCTGGGACTGGCAACGGGTCGCCGAGACGATTTTCGCGCCGCTCGCACCGCGGCTGGCCGACGGTGACGGCTGCATTGTCCTCCGCACCGACGACCGCGCCGCCGTCCCCGACACGCTCGGGCGGCTACAATGTTCGCGCGTCAAAACGTACGGCGACATGGCGGTGAGGTTTTTTACGAAAACAGCCACAAGCCACTAGCCACAAGCCACAAGGTATTCGCGGTTCGATATGCCAATCGCGGAACATTTTGCCGCGAGTGGAACACGGAATTTCAAATACCTTGTGGCTTGTGGCTAGTGGCTTGTGGCTACAGGGTGCTTGTTGGTAAAATACAATCATGGCCGACGACAACAAATACATCTACTATGAGCCGGACAAGATCGGGCGGCTGCGGAACATCAGCCTGTTGGCCCGGAACGCGGTGGAAGGGTTTATTTCGGGCCTGCACCGCAGTCCGCACAAGGGGTTCAGCGTCGAGTTCGCCGAACACCGCGAATACGTCGCCGGAGACGACATCCGCCACCTGGACTGGGTCGCCTACGCCCGCTCCGACCGCTACTACATCAAGCAGTACGAGCAGGAGACCAACCTCCGCACGTACATCCTGCTGGACGTGTCCGGGTCGATGGGCTACAAGTACGGCGGGACGGCCACCAAGTTCGTGTACGGGTGTTTTCTCTCGGCCTGCCTGAGTTACCTGATGTGCCAGCAGCAGGACACGGTGGGCATGATCGCCTTCGACAGCGAGAAAAAATTCCACCTGCCGCCGGGGTCCACGCCGGCCCACCTGGACCGGTTGTTCAAGAACCTGGAGGAACTCAAGCCCGGAAAGAACACGAAGATCGGTCCGGTGTTTCACGAGTTGGCGGCCACGCTGGGCAAGCGCAGTCTGGTCATCATCATCAGCGACTTATACGACGAGCAGAGCGAAGTCCTCAAGGCCTTGCAGCACTTCGTGTTCAAGAAGCACCAGATTATCCTGTTCCACCTGATGGACCCGTCGGAACTGGATTTCCCGTTCAAGAAGGTGATGACCTTCGTGGACATGGAAAACCACGAGAAATTGCAGGTGGACCCGCGGTTCATCCGCGACCAGTACATGATCGAGATCAACGCGTTCATCGACCGCTACCGCAAGGAATGCTCCAACCGGAACGTGGAATACGTCCTGACGCCCACCGACACCCCGTACGAAAAAATGCTGCTGAGCTATCTCGCCAAACGGAATATGGCGAGACGATAGCGACAAGAGTTTGCGTAACGTGTGAGTAAAAATGAGCCCTTGGTCAGAGGGAAATGTTTCGTTAACTCGTTAACTCGTTAACTCGGAAAGTCTCTCGCGAGTTAACGAATCAACGAGTTAACGAGTTAACGAGTTAACGAATGTTTGAAGGTTTACATTTTGGCGCCCCGGCGATGCTGCTGGGGTTATTGGCGGCGTCGATTCCGTTTTTGCTGCATTTGCTGTCGTCGGTGAAGGCGCAGGAGGTGCTGTATCCGACGCTGCGGTTTTTGAAGCTGTCGATGGAGAAGACGGCCCGGCGGCGGCATTTGCAGCACTGGCTGCTGCTGATGGTCCGGGCGCTGATGCTGGGGCTGCTGGCGCTGGTGGTGGCCGAGCCGTTTTTCAAGGTCGGAAAAGACTGGGCCGGCGCCAGCCAGGCGGCCAGCGTGATCCTCATCGACAACAGCTACTCCATGGCCACCCGCGACGAGGCGGGCATCCGCCTCGAACGGGCCCGCGCCATGGCCCGCGACCTGCTGGACGACCCCAAACAACGACCCGCACAGGCCGCCCTGTTCCTGACCAACAGCGACAACCCCATCTCCCGGCTCACCGGAGACATGGACAGCCTCCGAAACGGAGTCGACGCCATCACCGTCGGCTACGGAAAAGGTTCGCTCGTCAACCGTCTCCACGAGGCCGTCACGCGGCTGTCCGATGAGGGCTCCACCCCCGAAAAATCCATCTACGTCTTCACCGACATGCACCGCGAAGCCTTCAACGACCTCCTCCGCTCCGCCGACGCCGACAATGTCCTCAGCCGCGCGCGGGAGGGCGGCATCCACGTCCTCATGGTCAACGTCGGACAGCCCAGCGTCGTGAACGTCGGCATCTCCGACCTGCAAATCTCCGGGCGGCGGATCGCCGATCAGCCGATCCAGTTCAACGTCACGCTGGAAAATTCGACCAACGAGATGGTCCGCGTGCACCTGGACCTGCGCGTCGACGGACAGGGGCCCGCCGAACGACAGACGCTCACCATTCATCCGCTCAGCAAGGAGACGCGGCAGTTCCGCCACTCGTTCCCGGCCGAGGGCATGTACTCCGGCGACGTGTCGGTCTCCTTCGCCACCGACGCCGACGGCAGAACGCTCGTGGACCAGCTCGACGTCGACAACCGCAGACAGTTCGCCATCGAGATCGACCGCCGCGTGCGGGTGCTCATCTTCCGCGGCAGCGAGGGCGAAGACGGAAGCGGGCTGGACGGCACGGCCTATCTCAAGCCCGCCCTGGACGGCCTGCGGAACCTCGGCCGGCCGTGGTCCATCTCACCGGAAATTCACGACGCGGCCAACATTTCGCCCGAGGCGCTGGCCGGGGCGTCGATGGTGATCTTCAACGAGGTCGAACGCTTCGATCCCGATCAGGCCCAGTCGGTCATCGACTTCGTGAACGCCGGCGGAACGGCCCTGTTTTTCCTGGGACCCACCAGCGACATCGACAATTACAACACCGTCTTCTACGACGACCTGAAGGTCACGGGCCCGCTGCTGCCGGGAAAAATCGGCGGGGCCCAGGGCAGCGTCGGTCCCAACGCGCAGGCCGAAAGCGCGGACGTCATGGACCTGACCAGCCCCTTCCTGGCCGGCCTGTATCCCAACGCCGAAAACTACAAGGTCATGATGGCCAACCGCTTCTACCTGATCGAGGACATCGCGCCCCCCGCCTCGGCCCTGATGAGCCTCCGCAGCGGACCGCCCCTGGCAGCCGCCAAACCGTTCGGCAAAGGGCTCGCCGTCGTGTTCCCCACCACCGCCTCGCCGAGATGGTCCAACTTCTGCTCCGGCGGAAGTCCGGTCTTCTTCTCCATGCTCTATCGAATGGCCCTGGAGTCGCCCAAACAAATGCAGGCCGAGCAGATGTTCCTCGCGCGGGCGGACATCACCGTCGAGTCCGGTCCGCTCAAGCCCGACTCCGAACGTCCGCAGGCCGTCACCATCGCCGTCACCCCGCCCGACGCGAAATCCGACGCCCCCACGCGGTTCACCGCGCCGCTGAACGACACCACCGGATACTCCGTGCTGCTCCCGCAGTCGCTGGTGTCCACACCGGGCGTCTACGCCTGGGCGATCGAAAACGCGTCCGAAGGACTCGTGCCCCGGCGGCTCGGCGGCCTGTTCGCCATCAACCCCGAAGGCGCCGAATCCAACCTGGCCGCCCTGAGCACCAAGGACATGCAGACCCTCAGCGAAAACCGAAACTTCAGCACCGTCTTCGTCGACGACACGCTCGAAGCCGTCCAGGCCCGCGCCGCCGAAGCCAACCAGGGCAGCCCCTTCTGGGACAAACTCCTCCCCTTCGTCATCCTCCTGCTCATCGCCGAAGCCCTCATCGCCAACCGACGAAAACTCAACGAAGGCTCCAACAATCCGATGCTCCTGAAACCGACGACGGCGTAAACCGTGACGCGGGCGTCTCACCCGCGTTGTGCGTGCCATTGGACTGGCCGCTGGAGAACGAACAACCTGTTTCGGCGTCTGACGCGGGCAAGATGCCCGCGAGACGCGCGGGCGAGACGCCCGCGTCACGTAACATGAACCTCTTTTCCTCCAACATCGACGAGGGGCTGTCGCTCGCCCAACGGATCGATCCCAAGTACGCGCCGGCCTGGGCGAACAAATCGCCGCGAGCACAGGCCGCCATGGCGTTGTATTTTCTACCGCACGCGTCGAGAAAACCGACGCTCTGCCCCACGCGCCCGCGAGTGGTCAAATGGTATTGCCCGTTCGCCAGCCAACGGCATTTCCCCAGCGGACATCGGTACTGCCTCAACGTCTACACCGGCTGTTCGCACGCGTGCGAGTATTGTTACGCCGCCGCCTACGAGCCAGCCGCGGCGAATGTGAAGCAGGACTTCGAACGGTCGCTCGAAAAAGACCTCGCCGACCTGGAACGATTCGACGTCCCGCCCGCGCCGATCCACCTGTCCAACAGCACCGACCCGTTTCAGCCGCTCGAATCCGCCGCCGGACACACCCGGCTGGCCCTGCAACGAATTCTCGACCACCGCTCGCGGTTCACCACCGTCGTCGTCCTGACGAAAAACCCGCGACTGACCGTGGAACTCGGCTGCGACGATCTGTTCCGCAAACTCGACGCGCATCCGCTCCATTCATCGCGGCCGGGGTTCCTCATCGAGGTCAGCCTGGCGTTCTGGCGCGACGAGGCGAGGCAAACGTACGACCCCGGCGCGCCGAGCGTCGAGAATCGAATCGAAGGCCTCCGCCGCCTCCGCCGCGCCGGCGTGAACGTGGTCCTGCGAATCGACCCGCTGTTCCCTCGTGGCGAAGAACGTGGCGCGGGCGTCTCGCCCGCGTTGTGTGCTCCATTGGGCTGGCCGCTGGAGGACGTCAACTCGTCTTCGCCAGACGCGGGCAGGATGCCCGCGACACACGCGGGCGAGACGCCCGCGACACGGGGCACGCCCGCGACACGCCTGCCCACGCCGCAAACGCTCGACGACCTCGAGCGGCTGGTCGCGTTCGCGAAAGAAGTGGGTGTCCAGCACGTAGTCTACTCGACCGCCAAAATCGTCCAGCCGCGAACTCGACCGCTCTCGCCCACGATGCAACACATGCGAGCGCTGTACGAATCCATCGCCCGCCAATCGCAGCCGCCCGAACGCCTCACCTTCCGCGGCGGCAGTTGGCGACTGCCGCCGGCCGCCCAATCGACCATCACCGCCCCCCTGCTGGACCTCTGCCGCCGCCACGGCGTCATCGCCAAATGCTGCTGGCAAAACCTCATCGAGACGCCGTAGAACCATTTTTTCAAAGGGAACCTCCAATAATTCGACATTTTTGTACGTATTTTGTACGGTTTTCTCTTGAATCGTGGCGGGGCTTGGTGTATGGTGCGTGAATCTTCTCAGGAGATTCCCGCATGGCTCATGGATTG
>Ga0123353_10009220_pt1 | contig 13583 bp, 12 predicted proteins | sample TergutLab28metaG_3_FD_92763 | JGI IMG/M metagenome (GOLD analysis project Ga0123353, IMG submission 92763) | Labiotermes labralis P3 segment gut microbial communities from Petit-Saut dam, French Guiana - Lab288 P3 | ecosystem: Host-associated > Arthropoda: Insects > Digestive system > Gut ... | reverse complement strand
GTCAGTAAGGTTCCAACAGTAGTCAGCTAACATGTTCTGTGACTATTTAACTGTCAGTAAGGTTCCAACAGTAGTCAGCTAACATGTTCTGTGACTATTTAACTGTCAGTAAGGTTCCAACAATAGTCAGCTAACATGTTCTGTGACGACGTAACTGCAAATCTTTTCTCCATGGCGTAACCTTTCCCCATGATCGTCGCTCAATGCGCCCAGGTTCGGAGGGAAGATGTCCAAGTGTGAAAGTAAAGATTGAATCTTAAATGACATATTACACCCCGTAGTGTGGTATGCGTTGACCAAGTCCACAACAAGTCCTTTGTAGTTTTCCGCTTTTACGTTTCAAAAAAAAAAAATAGACAAACCGCTAGGAACGTTAACCATGCAAGTTTTTCTGTTGCCGTCAACAGGTGTTCAATTAGATCATCATTAATGATTTCACGAACTTGCGGTCCAATAAAGACGCCCTCTTTTCGACTTGGCATCACTGACTTCCGGAAAATTTTCTTTCAAATACTCAAAACCCTTGCAATGTTTGTTCATAACTTCAAGGAAGTTTTTCGTCAACCCCAATTTAATGCCTAGTGGCGGTAACAAAATCTTATCAATCTCACCTTGCGGTCGATTTCTGACACAATTTTCCCCTGAAACTGAGTTTGCTTTATTTGGCCAGTCCTTAAATTTGTTATGTTGGTCTTTTGCTCGGCTGTCCCATTCACAAAGAAAACAGCAACAACTTTGTATAGCCTGACTGCATTCCTGTTAGTAACCCTATGATTTTAAGTTCTCCACATGTTTTCCATCCATATTTTGGGTAACTGATAGCTTTCAAAAGCAAATCCATATTCTCGTAGGTTTCCTTCGTGTGGACAGAGTGGGCAGTCTTTATTTCCTTTATGTAGCAACACCGCCTTTAAACTAAACTGAGACAAATCTACAAAAAGTCTCCATTCTTCAGAGTTGTGTGTACATCCCAACTCTTGCTGAAGTCCTTCCACATCATTACAATAGACTAATTCGCCGTCCATAAAAAAATGATAACAGTGATTGCTGGCGTTTCATGTGTGACACTTTGCCGTAACAAATTCCCTCCCCATAGACGAGAAGCCAAGAGGTCCGGTTGATTTTCGGAGGATAGAGGTTTCGCACTGGATCGTTAAGTTCGGACTGCGATGCTAGATGATACAGTTTGTTCCGGGAAATCAGGATCCACATTGGAGCACGAAGGTGCAAGTTCCTCTTCTGGAATGGTACTGGTTGGTTCTTCTTCATGCAGGGTCCAGTTTTGAGGTGTCTTAGGAGTTGATAGGAAATAGTTATGTTCAACAGGTCTTACGGCCGAAGGAATAATGGGGTAGACCATGGTATGTGTAGATTTGGAATTATGGCTATCTGTTTCTGTTAAACGAAAGTAGTAACCGGTAATATGATCCTTGTGTTCTTTCCAAAACATAGGGACTGCGAAAGGCTTTGATTAGTGAGTGCCAATAAAGGCCGAATCACACATACCATGACGTGCCATGCCATGCCATGCCCATGCCATGCTCCGACCATGCCGTTCTTCTCAAGGGCACGGCAGAGCACGTCCGTCGAGAGACGGCCTGTGGGCTACCTGCAGGCGTTCGGCTTCTTCCGGCTACCACGCGGAGTTCCACGAAGGTTGTTATCAGAAGCATACCAATCTCAGATGCAGGTGGCCAGTGTGAAACCAAACAACGTTTGTCATGGACGAGGAAAAGAGCGGTACCAGCACACTACAAAAAAGACGACCTGTTAAACTGTTGGACTAGCAGTTCGGATATTTCCGGCTACCACGCGGACTTTCACGAAGGACATGGCATTATCGGATCATGGCAGGGGCACGGCATGGCATGTGTGAATTAGCAGCATGGCCTGGCATGAACACGGCATGGGCACGGCGTGGGGACGGCTTGCAATGTGTTAATCGGCCTTAAGCCAGCCACGGTAATATCGCGAACATCTACTGCAACATGTATTTGGTGCCCAGCTCTTGTCCTGATCCACAAATTTACAGCCAAAATATAATTCTTATGCCTTCTTCGCTATAGGGGTAATGGATTTTCTCTGCTGACAATGGGGTAAATTCAACACAAACGTAACAAAATAAGTTCGGCGAATTAACATATTTACGAGACACGGCGGAAACAAGAACTCAGCAAAGTACATTTAGGTTATTATTTTTCAAATTAATTACGTGTAAATTAACACTATCACACTTTGGTTCACAATTTCAGTGAACATTGCGAAAACAAATTCTCAGTTAAGAACGTGCGGTACCTGAAGAGAGAGACGCTCACTATCGCGGACCACCGTACTTCGCCAAGGAACAAGGTAAACTGGATTGACAACCCTTATTGAAACATTCCATACCATATGTTGTGTTATGCTCCCTGAAACCCTAAAAGTGTCATAACATTCAGGAATGAATAAGCTCTCTGTTTCGGTCTATCTGCCTGGTGAGCCTATAAACCTGTCGACCGCAAGCGCTTTCTTCTTTAATGTGCCTGTTCCACAGAAAATTTAAGTGATGTCGCAAAACTGATTTTACATTTGTAATCAGCGCAAAAAGTATATTGAAACCACCTCATTTTACTTGGGGACAAATTTCATTGCTCAACAGTGTTATAGACTTCCCTGTTCCAGGTTCCAGTACCAGGTCAATAAAAAGTAATTTTCCCGGAAATTAACTCTGTGAAACCTGATTCACGTACATACTGTACCTGTGCATGCGTGACCGAACATAAAATGCATATCAATCTATATCACGCCCATTCCATTCGGCATAAAATCGTATTATAACAGGAGATAATGATATTTCCTGCACAGAGTACAAGAATTGCTACGGTATGATTGACTGCTAGTTGCTGACGTCAGATTTAGCGCAAAGTTTTGAATGTGTTTAGTGTGGATGAATATTATCTGTGTGGAGTTTGTTACTGTGTACTTGTAGAACTGATCCGCTACACTTTACGTGAGAATAATTGGATAAGACTAGTTATAAATCTTTCAACACTGTCAGGAACACGGGACAAATGAGCGCGTCTTGTTAACTGCTGGTGTAAAGATCTGCTGTGTCAGCTTAACAAGACAGTATAACAACCATATTTTTTTCTTATTTTGTCGGAAATATTTACAGACCTATCGAAAAGGGGAATTAGAGAGGTGTGAGGAATTTTGCATCTTATGAGTCAGTATTAACTACCTAAGACGTAACTAGTTCACTTCATACAACAAAAAGAGAAGGTCAGCAAGAACTGAACAAGGATATTATAATAACAATGCCCCTTCTGATCCATACGTTCAGATATAAGAGGAATTGTGGCGAGCGCATTTTCAGAGGATAATTAAGGGGCTGAAACTAAGGCACTGAAAATTGACTACGGGGTTTAAATTGCTGCTGATGATGACGAAACTATGTGTGATGACGAAGACGGTAATAATAATAATAATAATAATAATCCTGGAAAATACGGTATAAAGAACAACAGAAAGCAGCCACACTGGACACTGCGCACATGCGTCAGGATATGAAGATATAAAAATTACGTTACAGTTATTATGGGAAATAACATTTCATGAACATACAAAGATAGACTGGCTGCAATGTATTTTATCGTAAAAACTTGGTTATTTCAGGTGTATAATTTTAAATGTTTCCCTTAAGGGCGATAACGATTTAATAATAATACTAATAATATATTGCATGAGATACTTCAGTGTTGGAACTAAGACAATCAAACGAAGATTATACATAAAATATTTCCCAGAAACTGATCGAAGGTAATCATACTTTACTCCAAAACGTAACTTAAATGTCAGGATACCGTAGATAGTATTGTGACTACGCTACAGGCCGGAGGTCCGGAGTTAAAACTCCGGTTTGGGAACAATTCATGCTTTTTTTCACACCCGTTCAGACCGACCTTGGGGCCCATCCACCCTTCTCTAAAATTACAGGCCAGATGAAATGTGATAGCACACGCGCAGAAACCAGATTTCGTCTTACGGCGAAACGGACGAGTCCTTTTAAATCACCGAGAGCGTCAGTTCAGTCGACTGCTGGCAGCCGAGGTGTACGCATCAGCGGTAGTAATGCTGGATACACCATGTTCTGAGGTAGTGTGAAGAGTACTGGCTACCTACTCCACTCGCCAGATTCCCCTTCACTTCCCCTCCTGTGCGTCACCGTGTGCCATTACATTTCAACTGGAACTAAACCGAAGATAAAGTGACCAAGGTTTGGCGATGAACAGCACCGCCATCTGGGGTCAAGGTTCGGTCTGATAGAGCAACAGCTATACTGGCCCCTCTGTGCTGATGGCACGAACTTTAAAGACTCCCAAATTACGGACATTCATGTAGATAATTCCAACGTAAAGGAACGCAACACGCATTAAGAGTATAATATGCAAATGAGAGGCAGTTTTAGGCTGAAGCGTAACTAAGAACACAAATAGACTCACGAAGACGTTAGGAAAGTAGATGTCCCGCTCTCAAGGGCACTTGGTTGATTACGTGTCAGAACATACTGTTGAAGACAAAACTGGTTATTTTCATGCCCTGCTACGGAAGTGCATTCTGTGCTTCGTTGCGTATCACGCAACGAAGCACAGAATGCACATCCGTAGCAGGGCACTCTTCGCAACACAGCATGCTGCCACAATACCCAACCGGTACAGCGAAATTAATGTGACTTTTTATAGTGACTTTAGCAAGGACGATATGGCTCCCTGATGATGGTCCTAGGACCGAAACATGTCGGAGCTTTTTTAATGTTTTAATGTTTAAATTTTATATATGTGCAGTAGTTGGTATAATAATTGTGTAACATAACTGGTTGTCAATAAACAGTTGAAGCCGATGCCTGAACTGAAGCAGGTGTAGAAATTGCCCACAAAGACGACCATCTCGTCTATTACGAGTGTAATAATGTTTGCATACTGAGGGAAAGGCTAGCATACATCACTTTTAGACAACCAGAAGAAAATTAAATTCTCTGCGTATCAAATAAACACACTACCCTAAATTAATCTATTATTTTTGCCTGAAGTATCATAACCGAAAAGAGGTGGTACTAGCGAATAGAAAGAAGGAAGGAATTAAAAAGTTCTGTATCGTAATTTGGTGAAATTTTCCTGATGTACACCGTGTGTACCTTTCAAATGAAAATCCTACAAGGTTTCGTTGGATTGTAAAAAATAATTTTCTGCCTCTATTCCTAGATTTTAGTTTTGCATGAACAAAAAGTAAAATATTTTTTAAGAAATAAAATACGTAAAAAATAATTTTCCAGGCGAATTGTATGCCTGTTCGTTTTGCAAGTATCTAAATCTTCCTTCTTTGAGAATCGATAAGAATTGAATTAGAATTCCCCTGACCTCTGGTATATATTTTAATTTTATAGAAGACAGAAAAACATTCTTTTATGGGCAAGTAGAATTTTATGACCCAGCATTCAATTCTCAGGAAACAGAACTGGTACATTACAGAAGTAAAAATAATGTACCTGGTAATAACAGAAAATTCAATGTCGAGGAAGCAAAATTTGTTTTTACAGAGAAAATCTTATCTTTTATTCCGCTGCATGTGCAAGGGAAAGACTTCTGTTTTTATTTTTTTATCTCTCGACGAGTAGATAGAAAATTCTTTCCCTCCCCTACCAACCCCCTTCAGTCTCTCTCCATTTGCTTTTAAAAAGTGACAGTACTTCTGGCTACAAGACGAATGCAGAAAGCCGAATACGCAGACAGAATAAAGAAGGAAGACAAGGGCAAGCAAGCTTCTACATGGCAAGACGTCACCTAGATGAAATAGAACTAAGGATAAGGAGAAATTCCGCGAAGTAGGAGTAGGACGGGCAGAAGGACGGACATGCTGATGGTCGAGTAGCAGAAGAGTCAGGCGTGACATGACTGAAGAAATGTCTTCAGGCGTTCAACAGTGGAAAGGGACAGCAGGCGAGGCTCGTCAGGAGGGCACGACACGGGACATCCTCTGAATTTGATTGTTATTCTCTCTCTATTCTGGGTTTGTAGGTTAGTACTTTTCTGGGTTTAATATAGCTTACCTACAAGTGTACTAAGATTAGGACGACCAGACAAAGCCCTTAAGTCTAGAACCTACTTCAGATGATATACTTTTTTAAAACTTTCCACTCCTTAGGAACTTTGTCCTGTGGAAATTTGGCGTGTAGATTTTGTAGAGTTAAGGAAGTCGGACGTGACCCAGGTTGTTCATGATGTTGCGAAATGGGGCTGCATTGGTCCCCAAGTTGTCAGCGCAGTCCTGAAACATATGTGTCTGTGGTACTGAATACACGTGTTAGATTTGTTGAGAATCCGCTTGCCATACTGTGGAGCAACTCCAGTGTTCAGCCAAGTATACATCCTTTATTTTTTCCGTACCAATAAATGGCCCGCCCCAACTGAAAGAAGATCCTCTACGGTCTGCAGTAGTTATTGATTTAGAATGTTGAAGAGGGACATAGGACTCTTAGGGACTTGGACAAGGAGAATACCCGCGACTTTGATAGGACTGATCATTTTGAAACAGAAGTATGATTTTGTCTTGCGAATTTGGGGCACTTCATTTTGTTTCTTTTATGTTTTTCTGACCGTGCATCTCAGAATAATCTTAGTAACTGACCAACTTAATGCACAAATTCTTGTTTTATAATAAGTTTATTGTATTCCTCTACATGTTTCGAGCACTATTGTGCTCATCATCAGGAGGTAAATATTGTATTATGCAGCACCTGGTATCGTCACACTCTGTAGGTGTCCGTCTGGTGCACCGGTTGTTCGAGTAGGGAAGGTTCAATTCGGCAAAATAATAAAGATGAGAGGTCATTTGATGCAGGAAATAGAACTGTCGAATGATCTTTGGTTCTGTACTTAAAAATTATATTCCCTTATATTTGTTTACTAGCTTACCACTTGAAAGGGCGTGGTACTTAATGTAATGAATATACTTCATTACCACCACCACTACTACTACTAACACTACTATTACAAATAATAATAATAATAATAATAATAATAATAACCTGACGTGACTTAAGTGCTAGGTTTATTCACGTACAACAGACTCACGGTTTATACGTATATTTTTTGTTATAAACATTTTAATTGAACAAAATTATTTTCCCGTGAGCTAATTAAGAGGTCAGCCATCAATCAGACTGTTCTTGAACGGTTGTCTGTCGTCAGTCGGCCTGTCAGTAAAGCCGATTCGCATGTAGAGGCTGACAGCGAGCAATTCATCTGTCAGGAGCCCGGAAAATCGGAAATACGAGTATATTCCAAAATAAGCACCTTCCTAATAGAAGTCTAGATTTTTAACGAACATTAAATTGCAGATTATTTAACAATATTTAAAGCAGTGCTACTACTACTACTGCTACTACTAATACTATTCCCATTTCTTCTACTCTTACTACTACTACTACTACTACTGCTACTCCCACTCCTACTCCTCTTCCTACTATTACTACTACTACTCACACTACTACTACTACTACTACTACTACAACAGCTACTACTACTATTACTACTACTTCTACTACTACTACTACTACTACTACTGCTACTACTACTGCTGCCACTCCTACTCCTCATTCTCCTCCTACTACTACTACTACTAGTCTCCTACTATACTCACACTCCTACTACTACTACTACTACTCCTTCTCCTCCCATTTCTCCTTCTCGTACTACTACTCCCACTCCTACTCCTCCTCCTCCTCCTACTACTACTAGTCTCCTATTACTCACACTCCTACTACTACCACTACTACTACTACTACTACTCCCCTACTAATCACACTACTACTACTACTCTCCTACTGCTATTTATACTACTACTACTATTTATAATGCTACTACTACTATTTATACTACTACTGCTCCAATTTCTCCTTTTCCTCCTCCTACTACTACTCCCACTCCTACTCCTCCTTCTCCTCCTCCTCCTACTACTACTAGTCTCCTACTACTCGCACTCCTACTACTACCACTACTACTACTACTACTACTACTACTACTACTACTACTACTACTACTACTACTACTACTACTAATACTACTACAAACATTACTACTTATAGTGCTGTTAATCTTAATATTTTCTCTGCAATATTTTCTCGGTTAGACAGCCACATCAGGTAATTCAAATGCACCAGTGATTCAGAGACCAACTCTCTGTCCATCCTCAGGGTGTCCTAGGGATGGATGATTACCTGACAAGGCTATTAGCTCTAGAAGATTTTATAGAGTATTGTTGCCACAGGAACTTTCAAAACTTACATGAATATCTTGTCCTTGATCGTGGGGAATTTTAATATGTGTCCTGTTAAATATTCACTATTTTCAAAATTGCGGGATTTGTGGCCCTTTAGAACGGTGTTGAAGGGTATTCCAGTCTTTTGGGATGTTATGTCGCGTCGACCGATATTTACATTAATTTTGGGAAGCATAGTACCCTTGTAACTGTTTTTCCTTGAAGATGGAAATACTAAACTCCTCCGAAACATTGTTCTGTACATACCAGTCATCATGGCGTAAGATTCAGGGAGATCGGAATATTTTTTGGACAAATTTCAAAATAAAGTAATAAACATTTGCAGCAGTACTACTCGTGTTTATGTTGTATGATTCTAGGTTTTTTGGGCCTCCAGTCTTAACGTAGAGTGAAGCCCCGTTACTGGGCGGACGGTCCCCTACATTTTGAAGGAGAGCAGTGCATTAGTGCCATGAGTGATTTCAGGATTCCTCCGCGGTTTAGATAAAATATGCGCTCTTCTGGATGTTACATTGCGTAGGTTGGTACTTACTACGTTGCAGGACAGCCTGTCGGTCTTATCTTAAAGGGCCAAGCGATGCAAGAAGAAGGCTTCTTGGATTTCTTAATCATTGAATTTGGAACGTTAGGTCATACCAAAACGTCGGTATGTAATTAATATTTACGCTGTGTAATACCCCAGAAGAGCGCAGATATTAGTATTACCTTGAGGGTTGTTTGACCGTGCATCTTCCTCGTGAAATAAAGTGAAATGCCAACCTGATGTAACAAGGTAATTTTATTAATGTATTCTTAGCTCGACATGTTTCGGGTACATACGCCCATCATCAGGAGCATTGGATGTTGAGTTGCAGCGTATAGTTTTCTGCACCGAGTTTTTGGATGAGTGGTGGTCTTGAGAGCCGCTGCGTAGGTCGTGTGTACGGTGCGGATGGTGCCGTGCCGCACGGCACCATCCGCACCGAAAAAATTATCGAAGTTGGAGTGGAGCTTAAAGTGAAGTAAGAATGTCGTAGGGCCAATGTGCGCAAAAGTTAGTATGACGACATTTAATTGCAATCAGTTCAGTAAATCTGTAGACGAAACGTGCAGTCCGACAGACCTTCAGAATATGAAATCATTTTATATCTTTCAAACAAAGAACGTAAAAAAATTGAGTAAAAATTTATGAAAGAACAGATTAATATCCTGGCGCAGGGGCAACTAGAAGTGCCACTGCTCATTGATTCGCAAGATAGAGAATCTGCTACGAAAGTAGGAAGAGGGAACTAAGTGTTGTTCTTTTGTAATCTGTACACGTATTCTTGGAACATTCTTGGTGGAATTCTTTTTCCCATTTCCTTTATCCTTCACCATTAAATCTTGACCCAGCTCATCAGATTGCTAGTACAAGTGTCTGTGATCGAGAGTTAATTGGCAAAGAGGAAGTCACAACTCTCAAACTTCTCATTTTGCTCTTCCCTCATATCTATCCTTCTCTATTGCTCTCTTCCTATCCTGCATCCTGCTCTCTAAAATTTCTCTTCCATCTTAAGTTTTAACATTTCTTCACACACACAGATTCGCTAATCTTTGATCTGTCATTGCTCTTATCCAATCTCCGTGCTTCTCATGTTCCCTCACACACTTCTCTGTATAAAAGTTTGTGAATTTTCTTCTTTCAGAAGCGCAAATCCTTTGAGACTCTTCGTGTTTAGTCTGTAATGCTTTACTGTGGTGATCTTTTATATATGGTGCTTTGAAAAACATGAATGTGACGAGTACCTACATATATGAAATTATTACAATATTTTATGGAGGAAAAAATCTATGAAAAGCAAAACACTTTTGGTAAAAGACAAGAGTATTAGAATTGGTTATCCCAAGGAGACAATTTCTAAAATTTTTTAAATAAATGTTTGTTAGAAACGTGTCATTCGAAGGAAGAAGGGGATTGAACCTACTTACTTCCTTACTTACTCCTTGGAGCAGAGTCCTTCTTGAGAAGTTAACCGGTTTTCAGCTAGTCAAGAAATTCCCCGCGTTTTATGGAACCCGAAGGTTCATTACCGCATTAACAAATATCGGTCACCTGTCCCTATCCTGAGCCATCTCGATCCAGTCCATACCCCTACATCCCACTTCCTGAAGACCCATCTTAATATTATCCTCCCATCTACGCCTGGGTATCCCAAGTGGTCTCTTTTCACACAGATTTCCTTACCAAAACCATATGAACATCTTTCCTCTCCCCCATACCTTCTGTATGCCCAGCCCATCTCATTCTCGATTTTATCACCCGAGCAGTATTGGGTGAGAAGTACAGATTACTGTGCTCCTCATTATGTTGTTTGAAACTGCACGATTACGTATCGGGAATGTCATAGTTATGTTAATCGTTGGGAACAGGTAATAAAAGAGAAAATAACAAAGCACACAGCAGAAATATAATGCATATTTTATTTTTGGATTGTGTCTTATAATTCCAGTTTAGAGAGAGGAAAATCCTTACCAATTAAACCTTCATTGCCCCTTCTAAATTTTCAGACCCTTCTTTCTTCAGCGAGATGGTACCAGTTTTACACTTGGCCCTGAGGAGAAATATCGCGTCTGAGGTTTCATAGTTCTGCTCTGTTTCTTGTTTGCTGTTAATCATTCATACTGGCGTTTGATTTTATATAAGCTCCGTAGTTTAGAAAACTTCTTCAGAGAATAAGTAAACAAATGACCCTATTAATAAATTGAGACAGTTTTCTTGGGGAAAAGCAGATCTGTCAGCACCTCATAGTTTAAAATTAGTCGGCTTTATGTATAAATATTCATTTATTTTCCCACATAGAACACAATTCCTGAAGAGGTTGAATATTGTGAAATACATACTGAACACACACACTGTGTGGGCAGCTGAAGAGATTTTTGTGTTCAATCTTCGGTATCTATGTATGTGTGTATGTATGTATGTATGTACGTATGTATGTATGTATATATGTATGTATGTATGTATGTACGTATGTATGTACGAATGTATACGCTGCAATCGTGATTTATGCGTGGGTTGCATTCCTGGCGTGCGTGCGTAAACCAAGGTACACGCAAATGAAGGCCAATTATTCCAAAGAAAATTTGATGTGTGTTGGACCGTGCATTGTTGTGATAATTGAAGAACAATAACCAACTAGATGCTACTTATTATTTTATTGTACCTCTTATAGGCTCAACATGTTTCGGGCACTACTATGCCCATCATCAGGAGCTCACGACTATAATGCTGATTACCACATGGGCCGTTCGGTTCTTGGGTTGTTCTTGGTTGGAAGTTAGGTGCAGGAAGGCTGGATAAGTGTCCGGGTTGCTGGCTATAGCCTGCAGCCTGGACGGCCCATGTGGTAATCAGCACTATAGTCGAGAACTCCTGACGATGGACATAATAGTGCCCGAAACATGTTGAGCCTATCAGAAGTGCAATAAAACAATAAGTAGCATTGAGAAGGTTCTTATTCTTCAATTATTCGAAAGAAATTTTGTGTTTTTTGAACTTACGTTAATATACAGTGCGTTTTTTAATCTTTACGCGCGTAATACAATTTGTTGGCTGTTAATAATAATAATAATAATAATAATAATAGTAATATAAGACTGTGTTGTTTAATAACTGTGCAAAATAAGACCGCATATATCATTTACGTTAGGCTGTAATGTGGCAGTAACCTGTCTTGACCCTTATCCTTAGATAACTGGGATTCTTTTCCTCTTCTAAAATGGTCATCGGGAGTAAAGTCAGAGAACATTTTATTTAAAGAAAGTTATTCTTTCATCCGTAACATAAAAAATTCTTAAATCGAGTACATGAATTATATGTTAGTAGTATGGCAATCGTACATTTGTCCTGTGGCTTACTTGAAGAAATCCTGCAATTCTACAGTGACTAAACTGCACAGGCGTCTTTTTATTAGTTTATTCATTTTTTCTACCCATAGACTATCCTCATAGGCCTAGGCTTGACACACACGAATTTATGTAATTAATAGTGATTTATTCTAATGGCCATCCATCTATGTACTCTTGGAAGATTGTGCGAAGGAGAATAGATTATGGAAATAAATATTAATATTCGTTCACTTCATGAATATCATTTCCTTCAGGAATAAAATTCATGTGTCAGCTGGATACTTAAACACATTACCTTACTTCAGCGGTGGTGCAGTTGGTTCAGGCACTGTGCTACAAGCCTGGGTTTCGCGGGTTTGATTCCCGATGGTGTCATTGGAATTTTTCATTGACATAATCCTTCCGGCCGCACTATGGCTCTGTGGCTGACTCAGCCTCTAGCAGAAATGATTACCAGGTATATTTCCGGGGGTAAAGACGGCCGGTGCGTAGGGCTGACAACCTTACCACCTTCATGTGCCGACTGTCTTGAAATCTGGGAGCCTCAACCTCCTGGAAACCTCAGGGCTTGTCCAGACCTGTAATGGGATTGCTTTACCTTTTCTTACTTAAGCACTTCTTGCTTACTTACAGTACTAATACTATCATATTGAGAAAATAAATTATTTGGAATCTTGCCAGAGTAATTTACCAAATTTTGTCGAAACCCTGAAAGACGTGTCTTAACTTTTTTTGACGATTTTCTGACCGTGCATCTCAATATATTTATCTCAGCCATTAACCAACTTGATGCACAAAATTTTTGTTTTACGATAAGTTTATTTCAAGCCCCTACATATTTCGAGCACATGAAATAAACTTACTGTAAAACAAAATTTTTTGCATCAAGTTGGTTAATTATTGAGATAAAAAAGTGTCTTAACTTGTCTCTTTAAAAGTTGGCAATGTAAAGGGCTCCAACTACGTGCCTTAAGTGTAAAGTAACTCTGTTGTTCATAACCGTATTTATAAAAGTTCTCTTTTGGCACTCATCAGCCACACTAATCAGCCATATATTCAGTTTTTTCCAAATTATCGCTTCCAGAGACATTATACTCGCGATACAGACCAAACTGGTATTTCGTACGTGTGATCTGTATGATCTAATTATTGAGATTTTCACGACGTTGGTGCTTAGATGCGGTATTCTGGGTTGTGACACCGTGTGATCTTAACCATGAAGACAAGTTTCTCCGAAATGCTTTCAGCCAAGCACAAGGGAACAAGACAGCGCCAAAACTCATGAGACCACAGTAGGTTTTGTTGACATTCACTGTGCGTACCGCCTTCTTAATTTTTGACAGTTTTCATTCGAAATTCTTGTGTTGTCTATACAAATTTGCTGAAAATTTCTACCCCAG
>Ga0123353_10009219_pt1 | contig 13584 bp, 12 predicted proteins | sample TergutLab28metaG_3_FD_92763 | JGI IMG/M metagenome (GOLD analysis project Ga0123353, IMG submission 92763) | Labiotermes labralis P3 segment gut microbial communities from Petit-Saut dam, French Guiana - Lab288 P3 | ecosystem: Host-associated > Arthropoda: Insects > Digestive system > Gut ... | reverse complement strand
GGATATTTAGGAAGTGGGATGTGGGGGTGTGGACTGGATCGAGCTAGCTGAGGATAGGGACAGGTGGCGGTCACTTGTGACTGCGGTAATGAACCGTCGGGTTCCATAAAATGTGGGAAATTTCTTGACTAGCTGAAAACCTGTTAGCTTCTCAAGAAGGACTCTGCTCAATGGAGTAAGTAATTAAGTAAGTAGTTTTTGTTGCTGGCATTCATACGCGCTTACTTATTTTCAGGCACTTCTTCTTACAACAATCACAGCCGTATGCACTGAGTCCCACTTGGACGACTTAAATCTGGCCGAAGACTTCCCGCTGGACGACGACCACAGTCCCAGCAACAGCCACCACACTTTGGACACAGACATTATAGATGATGGGACCAACGAAAGTTCGGAAGAAGTTTCCAGTCTTGTTAAGAAAGAGTCCATAATATATAGGGCAATGCTGGAAGCGCTGAAACGTCCAGAAATGTCTCAGCAACTCAGTCAGGTTCTGCCCATACTGCGGAGCATGTCGCCTCCACAGCGTCTCACGCTGGCCGCTTTGTTGACAGCGCAGGTGATGTCATCTCCGACGTCACAGGCACCTACTCTAGATCAAGTAATTGCTATGTTTGGCGTCGGTCAGCAAGACGGAGATGAACAGCGTCAAAACATGACCTCGTCTCTACTGTTACCCCTGTCACTTGACATCGCTAACATTTTCAGAGGTGCCGTCGCCCAAACTCCAGAAGTAAGTAGAATTTCGAGGCCCTAATTCATTCGTTATGTAGTCTTGTCTTGCAACAGGTCCATAGCCTCTTCGAAAGCTAGTTCTCCGTACAGTGCGCTCTGCTGCTCCCTCTTTCAAGTTACAGTATATTATCTTGTCCTTAAGGTCATTCGGAAGCTGCTTACGTCTTCTTTCTCGTATTTCCGTCCTTTCTATCTTTCCTCCAATAACGTGTTTTAGTAGGCAATTCCTACTGACACAAACTGTTTTACAAGTATAACTCTTCCGCTCATTAATATTTCTAGGCCGCATACTGTTATTTTTTGTTGCGAAACGCTCAATAGAAGTGAGAGAGTTAGAAAGAAAGTCTGGAAATTACGTAGTAGAGAAATAGAAATATTTATTGGCCATTCTTATCGAACGCACTCCACAGGCTCATTTTAAATTCAAAACCCCACTGTAGGTAAAATAAACAGTACCGTAATGTTCAGTCAGGTGGCATCCATATTTTGTTTCCTTTTAGTTTATTTAATGATTCTGTCAGTACTCATTTTCTACAGTCAGGTGATTGGATGATAAAAAGTAATGACCTGGAAAGGAAGATAGGCCTAAAGGAAACGATCGTCGCTTAATTTAAGGCACTATCATGTTAGTTTCCTAGAGGGACTGAGGAAAATCACGAACAACCTTATCACAGTAGGCGGGTCGGCAAAGATTATGTGGTAAATATAGTAACCACTATAACTTAAATGTCTTGGTTAGCGAAAGTACATGGAAGATGAATTATATTACGGCCTTCACTCTTCTGGGGTGTTACATAGCATTGTTTGGTATTTGGTTACCAACGTTTCGGGACAGCATATTGGGACGCTTCCTCTAAAGATAGAGCCGACAGGTTGTTCCGAAACGTCGGTGTCCAAACTGCGATCTGCGCCACATTACGCCCAAAAGAGCGAAGGCTTCATATGCACCGCGGCGGTAGCCTGAGATCTCGACTTGTGCCAGTATGAAGCTTGAAAATGAATATGTCACTACAGAAGTACTGATATTTACTCAGATTGCAGCCAACTTCCGGTCCAAAGTTCAAGGCGAAAATCGGGAATTTGTAACATAGAGTCTGTCAGGCGTTCCACACAGCTCAATAAAACCGATATGTGAAACGTGGTAAGTACAAGTAATGAACTCAAAAAGAAGGTAAAAAAATAATGTTTGTGACGTCACCATGTGGCATGGTAAAATAAGTTATTTCGAATTTATTATAAACAAATATCAAGACGTCACATCTCAAAAGACAACAATCTTCTTAGTCCTCAATGTAACTGTGAAATACGATGTGAAATATCTTTTAATAATATTTGCTTAATAGAGGGTTGTGTTATACTGTATATTTTATATATTTGTATATTTATATATTACTGTCTCTAGTCTTCAAATTTCACATAACATTTTTCAAACACAAATTTATTATAATCAGTATTACAGACTCAATTCTCGGTCTCTTCAGGTTACAAGAATTAAATTTCTTCCTTCAGAGTATCCGGAATAATCAATATTGCACACAAAGTACAGGTTACACGAATTAATATTATTCCTTCAGAGTACCCTGAAGAAGGAAGCATCACTATCTACCACTCCCCGCTGCATTACGTCACAGAACACAACCATCTGTCAAACGCAATATATCTTCTGTACCGTGGGAAATTCAATTTAAGTATTCCTCAACAATTTTGTCTTCAATAGGTTAATAAACTTCGAGTTGGGTGTGGTCTTATTTTGCTACAAAGTATCTTCTACACCAACAACACTTACAACACACCAGACTCCAGTAAAGCAAGATCCGAATAGTGTATGTCCGGTAGAAAGGGATACCATTGAGTGAGACTGAAAGGTTCTGCTACATTAAATTCACTTTCTTATATCCACTCAGTACGTCTATTCTCTGATAGCAATGCGACTCAGAGACCCGGAAAGTGAAAGAGTTGTTACACGCGTTTATCTGAACGGACTGCCTACTCATTGTAGATGGAAATTTTTATCGTCTGCAGGCATTCGATTCGCCGCTGCTGTCTGCACGAGAACAATGCGGCCAGACAACGGGCTCAGTGAACGATTTGTTTGTTGCAAAAATTGTTGACGCAGACATTCGTGCATGGTTTTAAATATTTGGGTAGCATTTTAACAAATGATGGAAGATGTATTGTGAAATTAAAAGTAGGTTTGCTATGGCTAAAGCTGCATTCAACAAAAAGAGGGCTCGTTTTACTAGTACAATGGACTTGGAATTGAGAAAGAAGCTAGTGAAGTGCTACATTTGGAGCATAGCTTTATATGGTGCTGAAACTTGGACGCTTCGGGCAGTAGATCAAAACACCTGGAAAGCTTTGAAATGTGGGACTGGAGAAGGATGGAGAAGACCAGTTGGACCGATCATGTGAGAAATGAAGTATTACTTAGAGTCAAGGAGAAGAGGAATATCCTACATGAAATAAGTAAACGGAAGGCTAACTGGATTGGTCACATTTTGTGTGGAAACTGTCTTCTACAACGGGTTATTGAAGGAAAGATAAAAGGGGGGATAGAAGTGACAGGAAGACGAGGAAGAAGACGTAGGAAGCTACTGGATGACCTTAAGGAAAGGAGAAGATACTCTCATTTGAAGGAGGAAGCTCTAAATCGCACTATGCGGAGAGCTCGCTTTGAAAGAGGCTTTCGACCTGTCATAAGACAGACTACTAAATGAATGAATCTCAGGGGAAAAGAATCTAATCTTGTTTACTGTTTCGAAGCTAGGCCTGGGTACAGATGATTTTACGCCACAATTGATACCAGAATAATCCAAGTATGAATCAAGTATGCCAGCGATAAAGACCAACATTCAGATGATCTGAATTTCATCCCAGGTAAAAGAAAAAGAAAATTCTGATTTATACATGGATAACCCCAATGACTCAGTGCCTAATACAAGGGCCAAATGTTTGGTTTCTGTCGCTGCCAATATGGATAGAGAAAAAGAAATAAAAAAAACTTTCAATATACAAAATAAAAGTCATTATAAAACGAGTCATTAAAACGTCATGTAATCAGGAGTAGTAGGTCATCTCTGCTGCCAGTAGGCCAGCAACATTTACGTTTGAGAGGTTCTGAGTGCGAAATTCCATCCGAAACCACCCGACTGCAACTTCTCGTAGTTTGTTAATGCATAACTTTATTAAACTTCACACAATTAGCAGTGATTGGCCGTTAGTTAAAGCCGTGAAAAATCCCTCTTCAGGAATACCGTGTGAATACAAGAGTGTCTTATTTTTAGAGCAAACCATAATGCAGTTACCACTGGGCATGAAATGGTTAACCCTTCCTTAAAGATATGATTATTTTACGTCTCTGTAATCTCTTGAGACTCCATTCAGTCAGGCATTCCACTAAACTTAACACCAGAACGCATATTTCTTTTGCATAAATCAGGTGAACTCCGGGTGTAAGTCAGTACTGGAAATCCAACCCTAATGATATTTAAATGCATTATTGTCAGTAAATGCTGATCCAAGTGGCCACTCGTTTTCGAGGATTGCGGGTTCGAATCCCGCCGGGAGCATGGATGTCTGTCTCTTGTGAGTGTAGTGTGTCGTTAGGTAGAAATCTGTGCGTCGCGCTCGTCGAGAGGAGTCCTACCGAGTGTGGTGTTTCTGAGTGTGATCGTGAAGCCTCGATAATAAGCAGGTAATCTCCAACTAGGGGCTCTTGAGCCATGGGGAAAGAATATTTGTAGAGTTTGCCCACACATTACAATAAATATCAGAGACCTACATTACTAGTGGCCTCTTACGACTAGCACCATCATGTAATGAAGGTTCGATTTAGATGACAGTGGGGATTTTTTTTCTTAGCTGTCGCATTCTTACTGGCCCCGGAGCACGCCAGGCTTCCAATACAAAGGACACTGGGGCTTAAACGGCCTGCCAGTGACACTGACGACTCATTTCCCGAATAATGCAAAAGATTAGGAAAGGCTGGAGCCATACTTCCTGAAGAAGGCCAAAGCTCATAACAGGCTGCTGTGTCAAAACTTTGTTTCTATTTTGAAATAAGGTTCTCAAGGCAGCGACTATGCAGGCCGATGTCTTGTAGGATTGGACGTTGTATGGTCTGGTAGAAGACGTTTCGAAGAAACCTCCTGCCTCCGTTTTCAAGGTAGAACAGATACTGGGGCAGAAAACGGTCGTGTTCCTTTGTATTCTGTTTACTGTGCTATCCAGGACTCGTAATCTTAAGGTTAACATGTTTTTATTAAGGTACAAAATTAATAGCCGTGAGAGTATTTAATCCAACAATAGAAATTGTATTTACTTGAATGACTCCTGCGTGGGAATAGAAACATACAGCATGCATGTGACTGTTTTATAGGGTCATACGTTCGTGACATTAGTACCGTTACGGACTGAACTTTAGCCAGTAGGACAGGGCTGCGTGCTAAAATTGACATTCGTGTAGTTTCGTAAACTGTCAGTGGAACAGAGCTTGGAGGATGATCGGCAGGAATACGAAAGTACCAGCAAAATACGTAGTTAGAAAAAAAAATTAAGACATTGTATTTAAGATAATCGTTCATTCTGGAATCTCTATTACGACAGGTCCGTAGCCTCTGTCAGAGATCTCCATTTTGTGCGATCTTGTGCTTCCTCTTTCGATTTCCATTATCCTCTCGTTTCCTTAAGGTTGTCCAGTAGCTGCTTACGTCTCCTTCCTCGCCTTCTTCCCATATCTCGTTTTTCCTTCTAACATTCATTCAATAAAGTGTTTTGGAAGGCAGTTCCTACGAAAGATGTCACCATTCCATTTATCCTTTCTTCCTTTTATTGTGTATAGCACATTCCTTCCCTCCTTGACTCTATGTAACACTCCTTCTATTCCTCCCATGATCCGTCCAACTGATCTTCTCCGTCATTTTCCGGCACAATATTTCAAACTTTCCAAATATTTATAATCTCTTTCCCGAAGTAAAAACAAATTCTTTCATGATTCACGAACACATTTATAGAACGGCAGACGGCAGAAACTATAAACAAGTGCATGAATGGATATCACAAAGCAGTAGGAAGATGGGAAGACGAAATCAAGGTGGATGAAGGAGGTGTGTGACTTAGTGACAGGAAGGAAATGAAAGGTGGATGGCATAGAGAAGAGGAAGGCTTGGGTAGGTTACACACATATACACCTCCCTGTCCTCACAAAACATTCCACTACAATAATTTTCACTAAAATCCAGCTCTCCGAGTAGACAATGCAAATATGTTCTTAAATTCAAATTCAGTTTCTTTTTTACCAAGACTTGTTGCATATTTGCTTCACACCTAAATTAAACAAAATGCAATCAGGCGTTAAATACACACACATATGTGTGTGTGTTTTTGTGTATGTATATATAAACACTTGTGCATGTGTGGTGTGCGTGTGTGTTTACAGATAACCCTTCAAAATACAAAGCACACAGATCAGATATGTTCTGCTGTTTGCAGTTTCTACTTTGAATACCAACCAGAATATCATTCGTAATAAATATACGAACCCTGTCAATTATGCCACCAATCAATTGTCACTACCCACGAGATAATCAAAACTAGGTGTAAAGTTGCTCGATGACATGTTCACCGTATCTAAGACTTGTAAATTGTGGTAAAAGAGTTTGCTTGTACCGGTGCACACAAAGCCATGCCGGCGGCAGCTTGGCTGCAGGTAAGGCTACCCATGCCGGACAGAATTTGGGTGAGGTGCCGGAAAAAACGAGATAACCTAACTCTCAAGTTTGAGGGTTGAAGGTGGAGCTCACATCCTTACGTCTTAAGATCAAACTGTCTCGAAAACCCGGCAACGGGTAGGCCATGGCCCTCAAAGGGTCCGAAGCGTCGAAGAAAGAGGAAGAGTGAGAGAAAATGAGATTCTGTTTCTAACCAAACAGCCAGCTTGATCAGTTTAGACATACCCGAGAAAGAAAAGCATCTATGGTCTATAATACGGATAATGAAAATGAGAAAATGTTCAAAATTGTTTCTGTAGGCAAACTTTTTCAGTGTTGTCAAACTAAATTAGCCTCAATTTTCTTGCAAATTTCTGTTTCAGGCAATGGAGCTGCGCCATTTGCGACTGGTAACACGGCCTCCAATCCGGAGGGTAATAGTCACTCAACCACATTCACCCTCGCCCCCCGGCCCCAGAATAAGGCCCGCCGTACCATTTCGCTCCGCCCCACCTTCCAGTCACCACCGGCGCAATGTGCCGGTTCCAACAGGTAATACTCCATATTCAGGAGCTAATTAAATTACATAGCCAAGAAAATCAGCCTGCATGATTGGTGATGAATTTCTTGAGCAGATGAGAAACTTCAAGCTTATCATGGAAGGCCCTACTCCATGGACTTCTTGTTGTATCAAAGTAGAGAACAGATGAAAAGCAATGTCGACCTATAAGGCAGTTTATCCTGAAGCATGAAATTTTATTATTTGATTTAAAATTAGAGAGACAATAAATCTTGTAACGTAACACGGAGGCGCGTTCGTGTAACCATTGTTGCAGTGGAAAAGCAATGATTATTACATAACCTACGTGTGTTTTAGTAGTCTTAGGTATCCAGCATGCTATGCGCATGCGCCATATTGTTATCTGTAGCCTGCCCCGCTCTAAAATATTTTCCCACATTATCTCATAAATGGCACGATACTCAAAAAACGTTATTTAATATAAAATACGTGTTTCGATTTCCTCTACAACTTTTGTCTGAAACATTTCTTATTCTAAGAAGAACTGAGGGAGATATGATCAAAAATGTATGTTGGTCTTCACGTTAAGTCCCCTTTATACTTGTACGATATTAATGAAACTTGAATTTTCTCAAAAGATTTAAAAAAATATTCAAATATCAAATTTCATGAAAATCCGTCCAGCGACAGACGGACGAACAGTCGGGGAGGCGGACAAACATGACGAAGCTAACAGCCGATTTTCATAATTTTACGAACGCGCCCAAACACAATTACCACCTCCAATAAACAAGAGAAACCCAAGACTTTGAACATCACAAACTTAAGTTTCGGGCTTTACGGGATTAAAATTAAAAAAATGTGTATGAATTTTACGTCTTCCACAAAAGAACAAAATCAGCACCAATCTTATAGACAGGATCGTAATTCATGCGAGTCAAAAGAGTTTATGGCCATACGCAACAGCGGTTTGAGCTCTAATGATTTTCCTGCTGTTCCTTGACCCCGTCTTTCAGAAATGGTTCCTCCCCCTCCTCCGAGACCAGGGCACCAAACGCCACAACTTGGAGGGAAGACCCGTCGTCCTGCGGCCGGCAAGCATCCCTCAGCCCCATTAAGACCACCGGTGCCGGAGCGGAAGCACAGCTCACCGAGCGATGTCACCGTGTCCTCAAAGGACAACTGCGACTACTTCACAAACACCCTGTGCCTGGAGGTGGCTGACTATCCAAAGTAAGCTATTTGCTGCTGCACCGAAATGCCGTTGGTGGGGGGACTAATCAGGAAAGACCCTGTATAAGCAATTAAATAATTTCAAATGAAAATCTAAGTGAAGAATTTTAATTGATTTTTTAATGTTTTATTTCCACGAGGAAAGTACGGTTAAACTAATTTACAGCGTAGTTTGCCGTGTATTTCAACAGTCATTTGATGCTTCTTTTCTGTTTATGGCAGTCTTTCTGATATATTCATAAATGTAATGCCAGATTTGAAGTTATCTTAGCGTTGATGATAAACCCGTCGTCTTCTGGCATGTTAAAACGTGTCGACTGGGAAATCGTTAGAGCTGTTTCGAAGGAATATTATAGTGCCTTCATCTTCAGCGTCCAACAGTCCAAAAACAGTGCTTGGCCCTGCAGGTGAAGGCATCACGCTTGCTAGAAACATCGATAAACATTCAGTCGCTGTGGCTTATTCTATTCTCTCTTTCGTAGTGGTTGACAGTAAAGGGCACAGGGCAGGACAGCTGTGTCACTAGCATATTATGCTCGAATCTCATATGACAACATCGTTAAATACAGCGCTTAAAATACGCCAAACAAATCAAACAGATCTTAATTCGAACATCTGAAGAAGTCGAACTATATTACATTCTTCTTCTTCTTCTTCTCCTTCAGGCGCTGAACCTCCTTTAATTGGAGGTTTTGGCCTTCTCAACGACATCCTTCCACTTTGCTCTATCCTGGACACAGGTTAACCAATTTTTGATCCTTTATGATGTTGTCCTCCCATCTATACTTGGGTCTTCCTCTTGGTCTCATGGTTAAGGGATTCCATTTAAATATTTTCTTAGCTGCCCTTGTTTCAGGCATTGTTTGTGTATGGCCGAACCAGTTCAGTCTCTGGGCTTTAGTGTGGTTGACTATATTTTCGAGCTTTATCAGTTTGTCCAGTTCTTCATTGTTTTTAATCCTCCATGTTACTATATTACATTATATTTTAGAATTATAAACAGTGGAACATGAAGATTAATACAGTTTAACGTATCACTGGGTGGCAATTGAATGTGACGGTATTCGAAGAAAATCAAGCAGAGAAAAATGGAGAAAGGAAACAAAGAAATCTCTTGTCCTCTACTGGAATATGAAACAGTATTAGATAGAAACTCTATATAGATCGATGTAATTTGAGTCAGCCAACTGTGTTAGTATGATTCAGATAGGGAATCCGAAAACTAAGAAATATAAGGAGAAAAGTGGAAAAAAGGAAGAAACCCCCTGTGTAACGAAGAAGAGAACATCTGATATGTATTACCAAAATTTAAAAAGACACACAAGTGGGAAAAACAATTTTTGAATGATAAATACCTGTTCATAAATACGGAGTGCACAACAAAATAATTAGTTGCAACACGGTTAGAGATTCAAAAAATTCAGGCAAATTTTTATTCAAATTAAAATGGAAATGGGAAAATGATGTGACAAAACGGTGTAAAGGTTTACAAGAAATGAGAGAGGAGGAATTAGAAATACTGCATCATGTAGGAAATCTTAGATGAAATTAGAAGTTGTCCGCACATATAAAATAGTACAAATAAACTTCTTTTTTAGGCGGTAAAACAGCCAATCTCGAGCCCATCCGGCCTTATTGGCGAGGTTGCTAGATCACACACAAGTACAACTGCTGTGAGAGAGTGATGAGTCTATCGTAGAGGCCACAACCATACCTACATACAAAAAAAAATGCCGTCAGTGGGATTCGAAACCGCAATCCCCGCAATTGCAACTTCTGATCTCCGACTTAGACTGCACGGCCACCGAGATCGGCTAAATACATTTTGTAATTAGTAATAAACATGATGGACGTGTACTGACAAAAAGCTGATGTCACCTGATATCGTCATAGACACGTAATTGAAACTTAACTAGAAAACTCGAATTGATTTGCTATCCTTGCGTGTCACTTCAATTTCTCTTTTCATTCAACAGCTAACTCAAAGCAACAGACCGCGTTTGTTAAAATTTGCTAATGTTGTGGGGTAAGACCATGCTACCGTATAATTCGTCCACTAATGCACCGATTGTCGGGTCCCTGCATGATGTATGAATGAGTTAGGAGCAATGGTAGAATGCTACTGCCAGGGGGAAATCGAAGCCCCCGGCGGGAAACCTGTACAGTAGCAGAGATCTGCTCTCTTCTGGAACTTCACGCAACGTAGAGTGGTAATTCCATACCGACGTTTCGGGAAAACCTATAGGTCCCTTGGACTTCTTGGTATTCGAAATGGGACCTATATATTGTCCCGAAACGTCGGTACTACATTACCATTCTAGGCTGCGTAAAATCCCAGAAGAGCGCATATCTCATTTACACTGAGACGGAAGCCTGAAATTTGCGCAGTAACATTTTTTCTGCTATAAATCCTCAATAGATTGGCCTAGGATCGAACTCAGTCTCCCGTGATCTGAAGCGACATTCCTGAAAATCACAACCATACATCTCGCCGACGTAAAGACCTGAAAGCCTAAGAATTCCCTTGTTCCAGACAACATGACAACGACGTCAGGATCAGCACTTATATACATTTCCCACCTCCTTTCATTGGGGACCGCGGTAGCACAGTGGTTAAGGTGCTGTGCTACAAATCGGAAGGTCGCTGGTTCGATCCCAGCTGGTGTCATCCTTGCGTTCGCACTATGGCCCTGGGGTCGACTCAGCCTCTAACATAAATGAGTAGCAGGAGTATTTCCTGGGGGTAAAAGCGGCCGGTGCGTAAGGCTGACAAACTTACCACTATCTTGCACCGTTGTCATGAAATCTAGGAACCTTAACTTCCTGGAACCCTCTGGGCACCTCTAGGCCTGTAACGGGACTGCTTTACACTTCTCACCTCCTTCCGTTGTCACAAAAGCAGCTTGGAATGTGCAGTAACTCACGTTGTAATATTAGTGATTTCTGTTCCCATCAGAGACGCTATAATTGCGAGCATCCATCGCAACCAGGGAGCATTTGAAGCGCTTCTCAAAGACATCAAACAGCAACCTGCCGACGTCACACCTAAAAGCATGACGTCACTTCGCGAAACGAGGTACGCACCTGACAACGTAGTCTCTGAGACGAACAGGTGAGTGCAGTATTACTTAAGATTAATTTGGAAACGTTGTATATGCGACAGAAAATCTCCGATCGGATACGCTGATGCGCACATACCAAATGGAAATTACATGAATTTCAGGCATACCTTGGAAACGAATGGCTAATTAAATAACTGAAGAAAATAGGCAATATTCTTAACTAAACTCCTTTGAAAATATCCCAGATCAGTAGCTAATAGTTACTACGGTATTAGAATATTTGAAGCCTCCTCCGAATTACTAAAGACCATCACCACACCGCACTGCCTTGCATAACAAAGTTCTTTTCTATGGCAGTGTTTCTCAACAGAGGGGCCGCATGTTAAGTAAAGGTCATAATCATCATAAACAACAAGGATTGGACCCTTTGATCCGTTCCGTCTCCAAACTTACAACTGCTCTCCAACATTTCTTCGGTCTTCCAATTGTTCTCCTTCCTTGTGGTCTGTAGTAGTGAGATTTCAAAGGGATTCGGTTTTGTGGCATTCTTTGCAAGTGTGAAAGTCAGTTCCGTCTGTATTCATTTATCTTGTCTAGTATGCCTGTAATCTGTAGTTCGCGGCGTATGTAGTCGTTTGTCTTGTGGTCATAAAGGGTGTAGCCTGCCAGAGGTCTCAATAACTTCATTTCTGCCTCTTCAATTCTTCGTCTTTGTGAGGCGGTTAGAGTCCAATTTTCTGACCCACATAAAAATGTAGGCAAAACCAAAGTGTTGTATATTTTCAAATATTTTCCATTCTCACTTTCCTAAAAATAGTTCTCTTAATAGCACATATTAATTGTAAAAATTCTGCCAATTTGGATTCTACATCTCACCTAATTACAATAATACAGAAGATATATATGGAAAACATTATAAGACTTAATGCAGGGAATGGAATATCTGAAGATTTTAGAGTTATTACCCAAGGGGTGAGACAAGGATGCCCACCATCATCCGTTTTATTTAATTTATATTTGGATGAGGCTATCCGGATTTGGTTAAGTAGAGGTAATCAGTCGAAATTGACATGATATTACCTCCAATTTATTTATTCTTCCTTACACACTTACAAGTTACTTTTGCCTGTTGGGAATTTCTTTCCTTCTTTCTTTCTTTCTTTCTTTCTTTCTCTCCCTCTTTCTTTCTTTCTTTCTGTCTGTCTTTCTGTCTTTCTTTCTTTCTTCCTTTATTACATTAGAGATAATATAAAATAAGAAGGCATATATTTCCTAATAAGCTTATTTATTTGGATCTTAATGAAGAATTCAGTGCCACGTTCATTACAGACCGCCAGTGTGTCTCATCCTAAAAGTGATAAATACAGTCAACACCATCCCATTATAATAATTATGATTCATGTTGACAATTTCCTATCACCCACTCCTATGCCTCTCAAGCGGTCAGTATCAAACCTTGTGTTAAGAAACTTTTAGAAAGACTTCTTGAAACTGGACAGAATTTTGTGTCTCTGTCTCTGTCTCTCTCTCTCTCTCTCTGTGTCCTATGGCGCTTTGTTCCATATTCGAGTCAAGGCCTCCCCAAATTTCTTCCTCAAATTCTCTCTATTTTTTCCGCCATTCTATAATTAAGTATATGGAGCAGGGAGACTGCATCCTTCTGTACGTTATCCTCCCACCTGCTATGTGGTCTTCCTACTGGTCTTTTTCCTCCGAAACTTCCTCCTAACACCTTCTATGCGATGTGGTAGGCTTCAATCCTTATAACGTGTTCAGCTCACTTGAATCTCTTTATCCGAGTATATGTTGAAAGCGGTACATCCTTATTCTCGTCACTTAGCTCTACATATATCTGATTCTCCATACTCCTTGTGAAAGGTTAGGTTCAAATATTTTCGGAGGATTTTTCGTTCGAAGGAATCGATTGTGTTCACGGCTTGTTTAGGAAGAATCTGTGCTTCGCTAAGGTTTTAATTTAACATAATGAATTGTTTGTAAAGTACTAAGTACACATTTTCATAGGCTGTCACTGTTACCAGTAGGTGTATCGATTGTTAGGACACATGTGTTAGACGCGTGGCTAGGATGGCGGAGATGGGGCATTCATGAAGAGAAAAGGTGACGATACGTCTTGTTCGGCATTTACTTCGATAACACAAAATGATAGGGCACTACAACACCAAGATAGATAGTTAAGATAGAGGTTGTGCGGGGGGGGGGGGGGGGGAAGGTGGATCAGAAACTTCCCCAGGGGCAGCCCAGAACTTAGCAAAATTTGGCGTTTAAAAGGAATTGAGAGAAAAGTATTAAATAAATGTTTTTTTTG
>Ga0123353_10009218_pt1 | contig 13586 bp, 3 predicted proteins | sample TergutLab28metaG_3_FD_92763 | JGI IMG/M metagenome (GOLD analysis project Ga0123353, IMG submission 92763) | Labiotermes labralis P3 segment gut microbial communities from Petit-Saut dam, French Guiana - Lab288 P3 | ecosystem: Host-associated > Arthropoda: Insects > Digestive system > Gut ... | reverse complement strand
TAGCCCCCTGAAACTGTAAAAAGGGTGTGGATTAGATTCGAGAAGTTAAACTTTTAGCAGCTGAGGAGGATGGGCCGGGCACTTGCAACACATTAGGTCTGCCATGACATTGACACAGTCTTATCATGTCAGTCTGTTCCCATGCTGCTTGCTATGGTAAAAACATAGCACCATGCCAGGCAATCCGTATTTGATATGGTAGCTGTTGTGATTCAGGGCTTAAATTAGGGTAAGGTTGTTAAACCTGTGCATTCGATTTTTTTTATTTAACACCTGAGTTTGTAAGTTTACATGTCCTTCACCATCCTCTTTAGGTGCCCAAGATATAATTTCTGATTAGGTGGCAAGAATTTAACTTTGTTGTCCAATTGTAGCCCTTGATGCCAGGAAATGAAAAGAGTCCTGTGCAAATTAAGATGTCATATATTGAATGAGGAAATTGACAGATCTATCACCAGCCATAAGGCTCTTAGAATTAGAGTTATTAAAGGGATGATGAACTACTTTTTAATTTTCATTTATTGATGTTGTCTAAATGCTTGAGTATTCTTCTGACTGTCCATTCAACATTTTGGTGAATATCCCTACAACATCACATTTCATGCTTGGAGGAAATTCGTTTTTGAAATGACGGCAATTTAAGTACTATGCAGAATTTTTTATGTTATATTCTGGCATAGGCATGAAAGTAGAAGGGACACTTTTAGGGCATCGCACAAATTGCTGAAGCTTACACATTTGGTTCGTTCCTCTAGTCCATGGCAAGTAAGAGGGATGTAGTTGGCTGATCTTATTTGAGTTTAATATCCATAATTTGAAGGCATAAGTTTATGTTGTGCTCTCAACCCAGGAAGACATTTTTGAATAACCAAAACTGGATACTGAAATTACAATTTTGCCGTCTGTTTTCGTATTCAACAGTTGATAGCTTACTTTTTATGTCGATTTACTTTCCGTTATATTTTCTTAAAATGATCATAACTGTGGTGCAGTGATTGAATGAACCAATATAAATGCATCAGCTTTACAGGAACAAAAATATGACAGCAAGTAGTGCAGTGAGACAAGAAATCAACATTTAAATGCAGTTGTTTATAAGAAGAAAAATCATCACGAAGTGCAAGACTACAAACAACACAAGTAAGTTTGCAGTAATCAAAATGTTATTTGCTCTGACATGTTGTCTATTCCTGTTGGTATCAATTATTTTCTTCTGTGTTATACCTTTTCAGGTATGTGCCTCAAGCAGGTGAAACAAAGAAGGATGCAGATCCAAATATTGTCACTGCTGTTTCTGGTATGTTATGTAGTCTGCTAAATGTTGAATTGTTGGTGATGTGATCAGAAGTAATTCTTTTTTTGTACAACCTGACCAATGAAATTAATATAACTATTCAGATTTACTGATGCATAGTGTTATTTTGCCACTTGCCCACATTTATTAATTGCCTTGTGCTTAATTCAGCACAGAGACAACCTCAGCTTTCCTGTACAATTTATCGTAAATAGTTGAATACCCTAATGTTGTAAATTACTTTATTTGATGAATGAGTGTTTAATTAGATAGAGAGAGAGCTCAGACAGCTCACTTGATATGAAGACTAAACTATGGAGTGGATGACCAAGGATATTACTTTCTTTCCAAAGCAACCAGGCCAGCTACAGAGCTCAACTAACTTCCTATTCAATAGGTAATGTGAACTATATCCCCAGAATTAAGGCAGCCAATGTGTGAAGCTGGCTTCTGTCCTCCATCTAGCTGTGAGGTTAAAAATTTGTGCATTTTTTCCTCCACTCTCTGGCATGCCTTTGTAGTATGGTGCTTCATTAAGAATGTTTAATGAGATGACAGTTCTTCCTCAAAGAACTAATTTTTTGTATTATCAAATAATCTTGGTCATTTAAAAATCTTCCTCAGTTGTATTGTTTATCATTAAAAATACAGCATAGGTATTCTGTTGCAATTAATTTTCTGTGTGTGAAACTAAGATATGGTCATCAACAAATTGAAGCAATGCTAATTGTCCATGTCTCTAATGAAATATGATGATACAGAATAGTGGAAATACACTGCAGCAGAGTCACAATCTTAAAGCATTTAAAATCAAAAAAGCTGGAATAATAAATGTGATGAATTAAATTAACGTCTCTAATTTGTGTGAAGAAATAGTGCCTGGTCAGGGCTACTGCACACCACAGTGGGTAGTGGTAAATAATTATAAAGCAACTGTGGAATAATGATTATTGGAAGGAAATCAGATACACATCTGCTTCAGTACCATTTTGTCGACCACAGATCTTTCATAAAGTCATGATGAATTGAACAAGAGATTCCATGGTGACAAGTTAATATTTCGAAAATTTTATTTCAAGTGTCTTACATTTGACGCAGATACAACATGATTAAGTAATGTGTATGATATGACACAATAACCATAATGAATAAGCATTCCTGAAGAATATCTTTTCTTTCATGCAAACCTTGTCTTTAATTTTTAAATGTGTCATTATTGTGGAACCCCCATTTAATGTATAAACCTCTTTTATCATTTACCTTTCATTTTTAGTTGTTCATAATTGGTTGTCAGTGTTGAATTTCCTTCCCCTCAGTTTGGGGCTCCAGTCCACTGCTGCCCAAACATAACTTATATGGGTTTTTTGTTTTACCTTGTAAGGTCATTTTATTTGATTCTGAATAGCAAACAGGAAATGTTGGATGATATTGAATTTTTGCATAAGGTGTTGAGCAGATAACATAATTATTGCAAACTTCTGGGAATATTGCATTACCTTATGACAAAATATTTTCACACAAAAGTGGAGAAGTTTATATTTGTTTAAAACATATAATGAAATTAAAACAGTTTCAACAAAAGAAGCACAACCATTGTTTATTTAAAATTATCTTCAATAAACAATCCAAATATTAAATATGTACACATTACTGAACATTAAATGGACTAGATGTACATGTTACATATTTCAAAAATGTTATAAAAATGTATCTTTGTAAAAATGTATGTTTAATGTGTGAATAAATTAAAAAATTTACAATTGAATGAGGACATTTCTTCAAATTATATGTAGGCTAATATTAAAAAAACACCACCTGCCATTTAGAATGCGAGTTTTTTTGTGTCATAAATAAAACTTGTTCATTCATACAGGCATTATGAAATGTATATTTCATTTAGAATATCCTGGACTAACATTCTCAAGTATTCATTGAGATATTCTTCGGTTTCTCATTATATTATCTTATATAATGGATTACTTACTTCATAATATCAGACATTTTAAAACATTAAACTATTATTGTGCATGCTATTCCAACATTCATTCAAACATCTATAAAAAGTTATATTACAAAAGAGAAAATCAGTTTCTCAGAAATTATGTTTGTTAATTATTTCAAAGCATGATGGGATAAATTAGGCAAAAATTTTATTAAGCATTACATTTTCAAGTAAATAGTGTATTAGGTTTCACATTTTATGAAGGAAAGGATCTTCATGACCCATAGGCTGATAAAACACACTCAGATAACTAATTTCTTACTGATAACACTGGAATACAGTTAGTAGTGAAAGCTTTACACTATCAGCTGATTCATTCTGCAGTATTTCTAACAAATATTATTTTTGTTCTTAGAGTGAACTTTTTTAACATCTCAAGAATTTTAACTATTTTAAAATTCGGTCCTCCAAATTACAAATTAATTGTCATGAAAGATAAAGAGCAGAACATTTGGTATAGAAAATAATAAGCTAAACACCTCAGATAAGACGTTTTTACAAGCAGACCACTGGAAGTTATGTTAAAGAATGCAAAGAAAGAAATTATAACACATGGTTCATGATTATAATGTAACTGAAAATTCATAAATTTTGTGGTATAAAACATATGACAAAGGAGCTGTATGGGAAGAATATGATGTATGAAGTCTCATGACATGACAGGATAAAGACATGCAGTTTCTGCACCACTTATATTCAGTGAATACTGTTGCCATGCAACTTATTAATTTACACACTGTGCTTTAGTGTTTTCAGTGTAATACAAATGTTTAATTCTAATATGATACTCTGAAATTAGCATGGTTAATGTTTCACCTACAGATATAGCTGCCATAAAAATGCACTCCCATTAATACTTTGAAGTTTGGGATTTATCTATATACTCTTCAAAAATTCAGTTTCTCTCTCACTAAAAAATACTGCATCTTCATAATAAAGTCAAATCTATTAAAACTGTTTTAGAGAAATAATCGTTGTTTATTCTGAAAATTGTACAAATGTGTGAATGCCCTCAGTGGGAAAAGCGCACACTTTTAAATGCTGAATATGGCAGCTGGTGTACTTTAAGGAATTATATGTATTGTGCTTTTTGTTTTGCTGTGTTAGTCCACAAATACAGAGTAGTGTTGTTTGTTTATTTAAAAACAGAAAAGTGTTTCAGTGCTTAAGAGAGAAATCTTCTGGGATGTTATGATATGTTGTTGTCTGAGTAGTTCCCGATGATTTGAAGAGGCTGTAGTGCCTTAATTTTCAGAGTCAGGCAGTCAAAGAAGAATTTTTCCTGTACTGCACTGGAAACTTCTTCCCCAACGGCGCAGCATCACATCCCAAAAGACATGCACTCATACATATGCATGCATACTGAGCAATCAATTTGAGAGCTATCTGTTTATCAGACATTCTTGTTAATCACACATACACTGTAGTTTTATATGTTTGTAACATATGCCACATTGATTTAACTGAATTATTTGACTAGCTGTTAGATGAAACCCAAGCAAACCCACATATTAAGCTTATTAACATGTAAATAATTCAAAACAATCTTTGGTTATTGTATTAAATTACTATAAAAATTAACATCCTTTCCAAACTGTGAATATATTTCAGGACAGTTACAGAGCAATTAAATTTTCTTGTAGGCAATAGACATGCATAAATTCAACCACCAAAATAAGGAAACCACACAGTTCTTGAAATAATACTGAAATTTGCAAAAATGGGGAAATCAGATCTCAGATGGTTCATGTGGCAGGACATGACTGGGTGTGAAAAAGCTTTGAAAATGTGGAAAGTGTGAGTTACAATGATTTTAAATTTGTAATTTTTCTCTGAATTCCAGTTGAGTTCACTTGAATGCAGTGCAGTTTATTCTCATGAAACATTAACACTCTTACACACTATTGCATTTTTAGGCATCTTTTACAAAGTTAAAAAAGAATGCCTTAGTTTGAGACCACATTCTTCCACCCCTTCAGTCGGTCACACATGTTACTGTGACTTAGTATCAATTATTAAACCATTTGCCAGATTTTCATTAAAAATGTTAGAAGAGTTATGTAGAGAATTTGTTAAGAAAGCTTCATTTTCATGAAAATCAGCTCAGTGAGAGTTGAACATTACTTAAGGAGTAAATGAATTTATGGCCACAATTTACTCATTTTGTAATTGATATGGATGACATTTAATATGGAAGAACTACATGTGATGCCATTTAGTGGGCTTCAGTTTTGTGAGACTCAGTGGAGTGAGAGACATACTCTAATTCAGGGTATAAATGGAATTTTGTCCATGTTTTCTACGTTTTTTGTCCGACTGGGATATAATTTGGTATAGGGGACATTTGCGGAAAATTACTGAATGATTGTGTTTTGTGAAAATTTGTTAAAAGCTATAATTTATCTATGGGGAATAAATACTTGTGCCTGTAATTTCCACAATTATTTTCTGATATTGGTAAAATTTGGCATAAGAGATCTGAATATAATGCTGTTGAGTACATGAGGGAGTTTCATGAAAAGTGGCACAGGGAAGACCATGCTTTATTTCACAGGCGAGAGTAAAATTACATTTATGCATGTACTGTGATACTATATGATATTCAGGAAGTAAAAAATGCCATAGTAAAGTCTGTGAACTGCAACACAGTGTGAACTACATGCAGGGTTTTTACCTAATAATAGTTGTTCGCAAATTGTTAATAGTTGTGTGACAATTAAACCATTGAACCAACATACAGCAGTTTATCCACCCAAAACAAATGAATGTAGTTAGGTAAAGAACAACTTTCACACTTATGCAAAAATCCTGAAATATTTGGTTTACTCAGTTCTCTTAACACAACCTAAATAGATGAAAACTATAACTATGTTAAGTCTTTGGTAATTTATGGCACACAGTATATGAATAAAGAAGGTTGTTAACATTACCAAAAATTGATTTCATGTGGAGTTTAGCTTTTGTTTACAGAACTTGTCCTGAAGCCCAGGAAATTTCATCATAACTTTGGGGACAGCACAATCCTGCTGATTTCCATCACAGTCAGTTTAACACCACCCATGACAAACACTCATGAGTTTGTCCAGGATTTTCTAATGCAAACCACATAGCACCACATACATAATGCAACACTATTTATGAACTGACACAAAAATATTGTAACATCATAGTTATTTATTTGGAACTCATCTTCCTATTTTCATATTAAGATCACATTGTTTCAGAAGAATATTCTGCTGCTGTCTTTAACCTTTCTGTTACCTCTCTGTTCACTGTACAGTCTTTAATTCCTGACTTGTCATTGTGCCCTGTGCATTGTAATGTGCAAGTGTATTTTAGGTCAGTTTAAATTTAAAACTCTGTTATGAGCAGTAGCTTGAATTTAAATACCAATGTCATTTAAGGGTTAAGTAGGAAGAGATTGCTTCTGTTTGAGCTCATAGGTAAGGTAAAGGTAAAATTCACTCTAGAACAGGCTATGAAGGCCCAGAGGAGGAGTAGAGGTATAGCTCTACTCTTTAAACTTGGTGATAGATTGGGTTGGGTTATCAATGTCACTTTACACATGGGAAAGAGACCTGGTACCCATTTTACAGGAGGCTGGGCAGGCCCCTGAGCCAACCTGGACAGGTGAGGAAAATATCGCCCGCACCGGGATTCGATCCCCAGACCGTCCAGTCTGTAGCAAATTGCTATACCAACTACGCTGAGCTCATAGGTATTGCTGCTTTTGTATCGAGGACCTGAAGGTATTTTGTCTAGTGGTCAAATAGGATAGAAAGTTCTTGATACCCTCTTCACCTGAAAATACTTGTGGTTTTACACTAGTGTGATGGACAAAATCCAAATAAATAGCATAAAGTGTTGTGTCACATTGTCATAATGTGAATTTGAACTTAAGAGTACCATAACGAAACTTGCACACACTCTTGCACACAAGCATTACACATTTAGCACCAGCATTTGATAAGATGTGTTCATTTACAGAAAACATTCTGAATGCGATGTTGGTGATGTATGTACAATATGTACAAAAATTTGACAGTCTTGTAACATTAATTATTTTAATGTTGACAGTTTGACCACAGTATTGTCTAGTGACATGTATGCAGGGGCGTAGCTAGGGGAGGCAAGTGGTACAACTGTCCTGGGCAGCAGAGCTCAAGGGGCGGCAAAATTGATATTCTAAACAAAGAAACATTGATTTATTGTGCCTAACACGTTATGAAGTATTGAACCAAATGAAAGGAAACTGAGTAGCTCATTGTGATTTTTTTTAAGTTCATGTTTTCTGTTAGGGGCAGCCATTGTGATTACTCACCCATGGCTAGCTATGTCACTGCAGGGAGGCATATTTATGATCTCATTAGGCCATGGACAAATTGTCGTTTGGGCAATGGTGTTGCCATCCTGTCTAAAGTAAAAAAAAGTAGCTTACTTCCTTATACTATGGAGTAACTGAAAACTTAAATTCAAAACATTTTCTCAATTTAAGGATCCGGATATCAACACACATATGGAATTAGAACAATGTTAAGTCTTAAAAAACAATCATGACTTGTTATTATTGTAATTTTTCTTATACCTGTGCTGAATCTCTTGTGAGGTTTGAGGTATGTTAAACCAAGCAGTTTGGTATATGCCTACCCACAAATTGAAGACAGCAGGTTCACAAAAAATGTTGAAACCCATTTAAGAAATTACATGGCATCATATTGCGGAAGGTCATAGAAGTATTCAGTTTTCACATTTGGTAAAGAATGCCCTGAAGTTATTTTCATACACAGATTTTTGCAAAGGACAGAATAAGTGGCATTACATACTTGCAGGAAGCCTGCCATCTGAGGATCAAAATATTCTGTCACAATGTGCCAGCAACTTAGCATGTTAGGACAGCATCAGGTAGGCAATGCACAGTTGAAAGTATAGCAAAACCCCCAGCAACCTGCTGTTTTGACAGCAGATTTTTGGGGTTTTGCTATGATTGGCTACAACCTCACTTCCTTCATCTTTTATGGTTTGTCATATATTCTCACATGACATTCACTTCTAAGTCACTTATACAGTTAATACACTGACTTTAAATATATTAGGAATCACCATTCATCATTCCGTTAAATTGTTCTTCTGTTCTTATCACCTGGTGAGCAGTGAGTATGAACGTACAATGATCAGCGTTATCATCTCCCAGTGACTTTGTTAAAGACTCTTTCATACACATAGAGTGAAACTGAAAGAAACTAGGACCTCATAGTTACACAATTGAAGGAAATAAAATTTTTGCCCACTGTAACTCCTGTTATTTTAAGCTTTTATTATCATATTTTTGGCTTTAATGCAAAAAATTGTCGACACATGTATGGAAATTTAACACAATTTATGTGTTTACAAAATGATCACATTACATGTTTTGGCATGTCGTACTTTCCTGTACAATATTCTGTCTGTTATATTCAGTACAGATTGTTTTCAATTACTTTCAGTTAACATAACTATAAGGAAGTGTCCCAATATGCTTAGATTCCCACAAAGAAGAAGGTTAAGAGATTAATTTTTGCTCTTGCTTTTGTGTATTAATTGAAAAATAATAAGCAGTAACCAATGTTGTTTGTTCAAAAACACCCGTTCATGACAGCACAAAAACTTGAAATTTTGTTTCATGTGGATTATTTGTAGCTGTCTTTTTTTTGTATGACTTGTACATGAAGTTTTACAAGATGTTACAACCAGTTTTTGAAATACATTTTGTACTCAGCTACAGATTCAAGAATTCTGCGATTGTAGATTGGTGTATTGTTGCCAACTTGGTAACCATATACCATTCTACATCATAAGGCATTCCAGAAGGTATCATCACTTTGAGAATCCAACACCTTGCATTCCTCAACTAACTGTAACAGCTATGTGTTTGGAGGTTGTTGTGATGAGTCTTCTACAAGGGTGGACTGTGTTGTGGAGGTAGGAGTTGTGGGACTACTTGATAATTCACCTTCAAGTTCAGAGTCTCCATGGGGTGGAGGAGAGCTATCCTCTGGACCAGCAACACCTGCTGCTACTGACATCTCCCTCACATTGCCTGGCAAATAGTCTTTCCAGCTGCGGAACAAGTAACGAGTGAACTTTCGCAGTTGACGGAATTTGCAGTACGTAGCACCTTCCGCTGATTCCAGCTGCTGTGTCTGAATAAGAAAACCCTTTTCCTTGAATGTCTGCTCCAGTTTTTCACGTGCCAAAGACTTCCGCGTTTTCCTTTTACGTCTCTGCAGACGGAAGTGTTGGGATCCCGTTCCCTGCTGGTTCTGGTCACTAGTGTCCAATCCTGCACATTCCATTCTCTCACTACTCTCACATTTCCTTCTCAATCCCTGCAGATCGAAAGAAACTTCTTTCCCATCTAAAGATTTCTGCGAAATATCTGTCTCAGAAGATAGTGACACTGATTGGGTCAAATCACCGGAAGGTGAAACTGTGCCTTTTGCATCTACTGGAAAGCCTGGTGTTGACAGGTATTTTCTATGTTCATCCATAGAAAAACCTCCTGACAAGGCACTATCCTGCACAACATTTCCTGGCACTGAAGGAATAGTAGATGTCTTGTCATTTCCTACCATTGCAGATGAAGCTGCAGCCAGGAAATGCTCAGATGGAGACCCTCCACTGGTTCCTGCAGACTGTTGAAGGGACTCACGTGGGAAGAACTCATAACCCCGCATAGATTTATCACCTGTACCGCTATAGTAGCGGAAGTTACCTCCAGAATCAACTGATAACATCTTCTTCTCTTGCAGACTGGGTTTCGCACCACCAGTAAACTTGAATTTGCAAATGCTCACTTCTGTGGTTGGGTTTGTGTTGTTTTCACTTGGCATAGGTGGAATAAAGATGGCTGAGCGTTTTCTCTTGGTACCTGTGCTTCCAGAATTAGGAGGTGGGTTGCCTAGAGGAGCTAGCCGTTTCATACGTGGAAATGTCAACTCTGAAGGCATCACCCCATAAGATTTCCCAGAGTTGGGTGGACTTAGCATTGTAGAAAAAGCCTTTGGAATAATGTTTTTCGGGTTGATGGAAGTCGCTGCATGTTTTGGTTCTGCTTTGGTTTGGCTAGTTGTTGTCTTAGTGTTTACTTGTGGTTGCAATGGGACATTTGGTACTGGTGTGATATGTGATATTGGTAGTGGGGTAGTAGGAATATATGTCTGACCTGAAATGGGTTGTTCTGTGGGTGACATCGCCACCAAAGGTATTGCACCAAGCTTCTGATAATAGAGGAGTTGTGATTGTAGAGCCATTGGATGGACGAACACTCCTGCACCTGGCCAGTACACATAGCCACCTGGTAGAGTTGTTCCAGGGACTTGAATCTCAGGTGTGGAGGGGAATGTCAACCCTGCTATAGCTGGAGGGAAAGGATCAGCTGGGCCTGTAATTCGAACAGGGGTTTGATTCCTGCTGTCATCTGGTGTGCCTGTGAATTTTGGGGAATCATCGCTGACTTCCAGTAACTCTTCCATGTCACTAGATGAGGAATTATTTATAGGCTCACTCTTAATACACAAAGGAGCTGGCCCTGGTTTTGTGTTGTTTGTAATAGCACTGGAGGTGCGAGGCTCATAAAAGTTGCCATGTTTCCTCAAGAGTCGTATCTTAAGTTGATTCAAATCCTTCACGCATAGGTTCAAGGGCTCATCACTGCAAGGTGCTGTTGGTGAGGGGGACACTGGTGGTACGGGAGTGGTCCGCTTGTTCCATGCTCCACTGTAGTTCATGTCATGGACACTCCCAAACATATTCTTTCTGCCGGAATCCTGCTGTGTGGCAGCTGTCAGTCTTTTCTCAAGCAGACTGCTGATTATTCTATTCTGCACGTCTGTATGGTTGATCTGAGCACCCTCTCCCCGTAAAGACTCTATGGTTCTGCATTTTATACCTGATGGTGCAGGGGAAGCCACTTCAGTCTTCATTTTTGCAATAGGGGTCACTTGCTGTGCGTTTTCTTGTTGAGGTCGCCTTTTGTTGGTGCTGTGCTCCTCTGACTCATCTAGACTTGTGTTGTTAGGAGCGCCAGGAAATATGGTCCCATAATTCTTGTATATAAGGTGACAAATATCTGCCTTTTTTGGCTTTCTGCCTCGCCTTGGCTTCAGGTTGTCCAGTGTTATCTCACCCATATATGGCAGATCTTGATATTTCATTATCTTGCTCGTTGTGGTACTTACATTATGTAGCTGGGAAGTTGATGGAGTGGCTGTTCGTGTGTTGTTGCAGTGTGCTGCTGAGGATGACATGATTACAGAGGAGCGCCTCTTGATGCTGTCTGATGGGGCAATGCTTTTGCTGCCAGCTGTTGACTCTGGCTGCTGACTGCTTGCTAATAGGCATCCTAACAATCCTTTACCTTGTTGCACACACTTGTTACCATTGAGATTCGCTGCTGACTTTCTTTCCTTGATTATACTAACCTCATCATCAACATTGTGTCTCTGGAAGTCACTCTGTAATCTCGCCATTATCTCACCTTCACTTTCACCTAACCCTAAAGTCTGTAGCGGTATGAGTCTGAATTGTTCCGCTGGAGGCCCTCCACTGTTTAATATCAAGGGAGCAGTAGCAGAGAATTGCATTGTTTGGTTGGTAAGCTCCATATTGTTAGGAGGACACTGGGTAGGTGGCTTTGCTGGCTTCTCACTGACTGATGACCCTGTTTTATCAGATGGTATCCTACTGCCAACTGCTGATTTGTCATTCTTGGAGGAATTCTGCTTGTCGCCTGCTCCTCTGTTGGCTTCTTGTGCAATGGATGCCTCATAGTGATCGAGGTACTCGGGAGGAAGGGCCTGATGATGGAACTTCAGTTTCCACCGTGACCGTCGGCGACCTCTGGAAGAAAAATTACTAAACTTATTAAGGAATATAATGTGAGGTACAGTACTATGAACTTTGCTATGTGAAAGCCAGTAGTGGACAGCTGAAACAAAAGATAAAGACTGTATTTGGTAGAAATAAGATATATAAGGCTGAACTATACAGACTATTTGTAAAAGATGTTATTGGGAAGGAAAGTACCAACAGAAAGTAAAATAAGTTCACGCAGGTGGAACTGACTAAATGTTTTGTATACAGTGACTGATGAAAGAACATTGAATCCGGTGCTATAGTGTCGAGCAAAAAATTCCAAAATTGGTGAAGACGGTGGAAAAGATGGAATGAATACATGAGGTGTGAACGGGCTTCATTGTGTTCATCACATATTGAAGATGAAGAAGAAGAAAGAAATTTGGAAATATGAGATCTGAATGCTTAAGCATTCTATTAGGATTGTGTCTTGTTATTATACATAATGATGGGCATTGTCATTATATAACATTCGGAGTTGGTGGCAGTTACAAATGGGACCACAAGGTGGGTGCAGTAAGCGAAAGTGAGAGGTAACTTGTTGTCTTTGGTCTGCATCAAAACAATTATGCAACAAGCATATTCAGTGAAATTGTGGTTTTGTAGTATCACTTAAGGGCTGTAATGTATAGGAGATGCTCAGTGGAAAGTTGTCTGTGGAAATGATAGCTACAGATGCGAACTGTAAAATATTATTGTTGAATTTTTCAAAGAGGTAGTAATTTTTTTTCTTTTGGTATAAGAAGCATCAGAGCATTAGGGAAACTGGTTCTCTGTCTAGGTTTTCTCAATAGAAGATTTTCATATCTTTTCTGACTGGAGGTGGAAGTAGAAGGAGAGATTCAAAATTTGGTCTTGTAGGCTGTGACACCATATGATATGGTAGGAGGGTCCAAGCACTATCTACAGTTTATCTTATCAAAGTGTGTTCACACAAAATTTCAAAATCTTGATTTTAATGTTTATTGAGAATTTAACTTTGCAAGAAACATATAATAATAATAATAATAATGTAGGTTTAACCAAAAACATCTTAAGAGTGGGGCAAAAAGCAGTACTATTATAAACGTGTCATAAGTATGCAAATTCCTAAGATATGCCCCTTGAACTTAGGGGACAGGATGAACCTCCTTCCTCTGACTGAAGCTAATCCTACCAACAATCTGGGATAGGTGAAGGTTTCCCAGCAGATAGATGTTGAGAAGTGTACTTAGGTCAATAATAATAATAATAATAAAAACAATGAAATAAGGTAAATGTTCAACAGCTGTACTTGGAACATCACACACATTACAGAAAGTACTGCAGTCTGAAAATTAAAGCCCATATTTACAAAAACAACAAACAAAACAACGACGACGACGACGACAATGACGACGGCGGCATGGCGGCGGCAGC
>Ga0123353_10009216_pt1 | contig 13587 bp, 11 predicted proteins | sample TergutLab28metaG_3_FD_92763 | JGI IMG/M metagenome (GOLD analysis project Ga0123353, IMG submission 92763) | Labiotermes labralis P3 segment gut microbial communities from Petit-Saut dam, French Guiana - Lab288 P3 | ecosystem: Host-associated > Arthropoda: Insects > Digestive system > Gut ... | reverse complement strand
TTTCACGTGATTGTCAGGCTAGGTGAACGTCCTTTTGCAAATGTCAGCTGTTGCCCGGTATTGCTGCTTCACTTCGCTTTAATCTTATTACGAATGACATCAACTGAAAATAATCAATAACATTAGATATCATATGATAAACCACAAATTCAGCCAAAGGTACGTCTCACAAAACTTGTTAGTTTTATTCCTTAACCTTACTTTTAGCAGCCTACCTCTAAAGAATGACGTAGTGTGAAATTGAAAGATGAGAGTCCTATGAAAACCTGTTATACAGGGCTATTCGAAATGATTGTCGGGGTTTTAACAACTTGTCATAAACAATAAACTTGAGATAGCAGTATATGTTTTTTTTATTTAATAGAACAATACTTCAAATTTTTGTTACATACCTTACAGGTGCTCTATATATAAACCCTTTGTGATTCTACAAACATCAACACGATAATCGAGTTCTTTCCAAACTCTTTGTAGCATGTCAGCGGTGATGGTTTCAATGGCGGTTCTGATTCGTACCTTCAATTTTTGGATATATAAGGTATGGAACAAAACCTTGGAGTTTCGTTCTATTAAATAAAAAAAAACATATATTCCTATCTCTAGTGTGTTGTGTACGACAAGTTGTTAAAACCCTGACAATCATTTCGGATAACCCTGTATATTACTGGAATGACCAAGAATTCAATGTTTCCGGTTAACCGTACTGCTGTACAAAGTACCCACGAATTCTGTTACTGTAGTGTGGAATTTTAACAAAATTTGGGCACAGAAACTTCAGTTCCTTTCAATTCCTTTCCCAGACCTGTTAAACGCATTACTGTAAAATCACAGGATCAGAAGGAAGGAGTTAAAATCGAATAAGTAACTAAACACAACTGTAGCCTAAGACGTAAGACGAACAGGCAGAGTCATAAAAATGCGTGAGTTGCCAAGATTAAAATGCCATACCCCTCTCTATGAAGTTTCCAGTTTTTAGGAGATATTACTGTGCCCATTCATATGAATGTAAGCTTTCGCCGCAAAATTTATTTCTTAAAACGGAAATTTTAAATGTATACCAACCCTCCCCACCTTACGTCACACAAAGAAATAAAGAGTGTCACAATGGTGCATTCAAATGCTCCCCGCAAAACACGTCTGCTCTCAAGAAAATGAACTTGTAATGTTGCACCGTAACAGAAAAAAGGGTTTCGTGTAGAAGCGAAAGGCAGAGAGCACAAGATGATGATTAGGAGAGCAAGTGACACTGTAAAGAAAGGAACGTTGTAACAACTTTCTAAATATTACATCAAATTACATTCCTGTTCGACTTGCCACAAATTTTCATAAAACTGGAAGGAATCATTATATTCCTAATTGGTTTGTGATGTCTCTAGAAAAACCAGTGCAACGAAGATAAAATGTGTTACTATACTGAATTAGTTTGAGATGCAGGCAAATTATAAATGTAGAGAATGTACACAGGCCTAAAGAAATCCAGATCAAATAAGTTTTGCCCTCGACTGCTACTTTCACCAGAAAAGTGTAAAAATATGATTTATCACCAAACAGTTTCATTTTTTCCCAAGAAATTTGGTAAAGGCAATTTCTAAGATAGAATAAACTCCACTCCGTTGCGTGCCCAAAGCTTTTTTTCTTCACAATCATAACTAAAACTGAAATATCTTAAGCTCGTTAGTGCTTAAACACTTTTGAACTCTTCCTTGAAATCTGAATCAGGATCAAAATATGCAAATAATGTTAAGTAAATGGATATTCAGAAACTCTAAGGAGCTATGTCAGACACCTCTGATTCTGTGGAGTTAAATTTGGGGAAAATATTGTACATGAGTCTGGATGACATTTTACGGGTTGATGTTAAAGTAAAATAAGAAACATTACGTCGGGAATATAAACTTCAATAGAGGGTGAAGTTACAACTATTTTATACCGCACTGCAAACTTCACACTTTCTACATGACCGTCGTTGAATTGAACATCGGTATTATAACTTGGAGTACACAAACATACCAAATCATTTTTTTCCGGCGATTCGGTGCAACTGAACGGTAGTTTGGTCAGTTTATTACTCATGTAGGTCTACTAGCTATAATATTGCATTACTTGGTTCAGTGGCATCCATTCCTGACGGAATTACTGTGTTTATTCCTAATTTCCGAACAACCATAACTTGCCTGACACTGAAGAAACCATCTATATGCACCTTATATTTACATCACGTAACTGACGAAGAAATTGGCGCGGATGACTGACTTCAGTAACATACTTGAGGGCTGTTTGACCATGCATCTTCCACATGAAATAATGTGGAATGCCAACTTGATAAACAAGATAATTTTATTAATATACTCTTAGCTCGACATGTTTAGGGTACATATGCCCATCATCAGAAGCATTAGATGTTGAGTTGCAGCGTATGGTTTTCTGCATAGAGTTTTTGGATGGGTGGTGGTCTTGAGAGCCGCTGCGTAGGTCGTGTGTACGGTGCGGATGGTGCCATGCACGGCACCATCCGCACCGTACACACGACCTACGCAGCGGCTCTCAAGACCACCACCCATCCCAAAACTCGGTACAGAAAACCATATGCTGTAACTCAACATCTAATGCTCCTGATGATGAGCGTACATAACCTAAACATGTCGAGCTAAGAATACACCAATAAAATTACCTTGTTGCATCAAGCTGACATTCCACATTACTTCAATATATATAGTACCTGGCAACAATAATGGCACACCAACTTGTTTGATACAATACTGCGTCAGGCCCAATATTCCGAAAGTTACAACTGTACACGTGGTAGTGAATTAAATTTATTTTCAAAGGAGTTTTTAAATTTTGTTGGCATTGTTGTGACAGTTATTGTATTCCCTGACGAAATGAGAAAATCAAATGTTTTTATAGTAATGGCAATGGAAGTACGAAAACTTACTTCCAATCTGTCACAGTTCACTTCTAGCAAGGCGCCTTCTATCTAGGACATTCATAACACTGCATAGTGGGCGCCCACCGGCCATGTAACAGGCAGTGGTATTCATTTTTTCTACCCGGTGTGATAACAAAACACTCGAATTTCGCCCAGCGGCTCAAACACTTCTCAAAATAAACAAAGAAAATTCTCTTGGACCTCCATTAACCGAACGAACTAAATAATCTGTTTCTTGTTTTGTGTAAGAACAAGCATTTATACATTGCTCGGATCAGTTTTGCCTTTTGAAAGTACTAACATTTCTGCGGACCGCTCTGTTACCTTCTCCAGTACACAAGATGACCTGCGCAGAGCTCACACCATGATGCGTTCAGGGTCTTAGCCTCAATTACCCACGTACTTCCGTGACACGTCGATCAATATCTGCGTAAACATGATGTTGCTATAAGAGCCAACATAAAATCAGTCATGAGTAGGGACCGAAGTCCATTATTTCATGAATGTATACTACACACAGACAATTATGTTCGGACTCAGTGTGTAGCTTGCCCCAGTAGTGGTGAACGACATCTTCAGAAACGTGTGAAACAGATCCCATGTACCTACATTTCAGACACTGCTGACAGCTTTCGTTCGTAAGACGTGTCTTGTATGTACTGTAATAATACGAAGTGGTTTGACGGAATGTTGACTTACTTGAACTACTTCTCCGGCCCGCAACATGACACTGAAAACCCCAGTCACAAGTGACAATGTTCGTTGATAAACTGGCATACTACCGCTTCTTCTATTTGTGTATTGCAAAGATAGAGCAGAGCAACACCATGCGATCGGTATAATTCAAAACGCATGTACACTGATTACATTTATATACACGCAACAGACGAAAATAAAAACACAAGTATGTGAAAGAATATACTGATATAACAAGGTGCTGTTTTTTCTTTCAGTTTAACGGGTTCATTCAAAACAGGTCATAATTCAGAAACTCTCTATTTGTTACATGTATGCATTTAAACCCCATTAAAAAAGAGATTTTTCCCGCTGTAGCTCAGAAGACGGCTTGCAGCTCGACTCTGGGAGAAGTAGTAAGGCAGACAGCATACTCACAACGTCATGGAGGCAATGCTATGGAGAGTTTCTTCTCTACATACGCGCCTTTACCCGCTTTTCTCCATCCCCCCCAAGAGTGATAAAATTTTCGAAGTGAAATTAGCTTACAAAATCTTTACATACAGCATAATAGAACGGAAGATATTCCGTTGTGTTTCTGTATTAATTAAATTATTATTCAAATACCATAAAATATGGTTGTGTGATATTTTAGTAATTAGTTAATGAAGGCGTTTCTTTTCGGAAAAGAATGACTTAAAATGCATCTTTCCACTGAGTACGCACAAATGTAGTAGGTGTAACGAAAAGTGTTACCTCTCTACCCACGTGCTACGTCATGAAGACGGTTAGCCATACAAGAAGAGACGGCAGCTTTACGCTTCTTAACCATTGAATTTGGTTAAAGCACTTGTATGTGCCCAGCGTTAGGTTAGCGCTGACTTATGCCCATCAGAACCGCTTGTGCGGTAATACCCCTTCCGTAAATCAAATCTCGGTCTAGTCTGCCGATTTCTTTTGGATCCAGGCTCAAAACGTCTCTAGTTCTGTTCATGTCACTGTTGCATAATTGCAACTGTTCTAATTACCTGGACAGATCTACTAGATGCAGATGAACACAAATATTCAGTATCTGGAAATCTTTCATGAGATTCTTCGTTAAGATTCGCACAGCTGGCACAAAAACATGTTTCATAAATTCTAATTAAGTTTGCAACCAATGAAAGTGTTCACCGCATCATTCACTTGTCAAACCGTTTACGAGGAGGGTCCTGAAACGAAGAGCAGAACGGACGACACATCTAGTAACCGAACCGTTAGTTCGGTCGGGTAATTCCTTAGCACAAATATGAATATAATCCAATTCGACCTTCCTTAACCGACATTCGCACCTCAGTTTTCACAGGATTTTCATCTGAATGTTGTAGGTAGTAGGCCTATACTGAATACCCTGGCTTTCGCCGTGCTAATTCGTTGCCGGCATTGTGCAGTCACCTTTCATAGGTAATTTCACGGAGAAAGGAGACCTGGGGGGGGGGGGAGTTTCCCTTATGGGCAAACGATTTTACAGTACGTGTTAACTTTTCATCCCTCCAGAATTAAATTTCTAGAACACTCCACATCAAGAACGTAATGCATACGATCTGTATATACACAGAGCGGTTCATTCGATATTTTGTTCGTGTAGTCACTTCCTGAGCAATGGTCACCATGCAGACAGCCATGCGTTGGCATAAACACAGCCAAAACAGCAAGAAAAGAAATTAATCAGCAGAACCCCTCACAAAATCTAAATTATAAACACAGTTTCAACTATATACCGAAATTTATTATTCAAACTTAACTACTAATGACGATGCGTCACAAATCTGACAATACACCTTACGTGATGACAGGTGCAGAGTTTATTTCCGTAAACCACTGCAAGTTATTCCTGAGCATCCTGTTTGTTTCTGTCCGACTACTGTGAGACACAAGAAAGCTGGTTTCGTGCTGAGAATCAGAATATAATATACCAGCGCACGCGCACGCACGCGCGCGTGCGCGCACGCACGCACACACACACAAATACAAAAGCAGCAGCATCAGCAGGGCCTACAGGCTGTTTTCGACGATCAATCATTACATGATTGTAACCACGTTCCAGCAATAATTAACTTTATAGGCTTAAGTCCGGAATTTTAGACTAGAAATCACGGTTCAAAGTACTCAATCATCAGCTCTTCGCCGAGACGGACCGGGTTCAGTCTCAGGGCAGTCCATGTAACATTTGTGGTGGACGAAGTGACACTAGGACAGGGTTTCTCAGTCTGCTTCAGTTTTCACCTGTCAGTGTCATTCGTTTATCGACGCTATATAATCCTGGCAATTGACAGCTTCGTTAGATGACGCACTTGGAAAAAAAAAGGGGGGGGGGGAATCGAAATCGAAAGTGAATCACAAATTTCATTGTTCTGAGTTTCGTTTTTTGATAAATAAGGTGAATCACACTCTTTGTCACGCTTCTGTAAATTTTGGATTTGAGAAGCAACACTTTCATTAGATATTGCTGTTAACATCTGTGAATCGTGAGCGGACAGTATTTCTCTTCTTCCAGAAAATGCACTCACTTCCAGCGTTCCTCTCAGAACAGGCGGTATGAAGACCCGACAGGACGGAATGGACCGCTCTGTGCTGTTACAGCATGACGAGCCGTTTTGAGTCAAACTTGCACAATGACATAGTTCCAAGTTTCGCAGCCTTCGCTTCGTGTTGGCGTAGCAACGGTCTGGAGAGAAAATCTCTCTGTACCGTAAGGTCTATTTTGTTGTACGGTTTTTCTCTGTTATTCGACCTCTCGCTATTTAGGGGGTATTATTGAAAGTAAACTATTTTCTAAAGATCTATAATATGAATTTTGTCCATCAACATTTCCCTTGTCGCAGGAAACGATCTATTACTGAAGAATATACTGTGGTAGGCCCATCCTGTTCCTGACCATTGAGTGCTACTTCGATTGATTGTCCATGTATTGGCGATGGATAGCTCGTAACCGTAGGGGCCAACATTTTCATTATTTCAGGCTTGTTATTTCTCTCGTGATATGTAACAGAAAATTGTGCTCAATGAAATCATTAGTCCCTTTTATAATTAATGTTAGACGTGTCTCTGATGAGCAGCGTCAATAATACTTTCGTAATATGAGCATAATGAGGTGCAGTAATTAACTGAAATTAAGTACACAAGTTATACAATTATTAAAGAAAAAGTGTATTTGTAGAGAACAGCAGTTTCCTAGTGTCATGCTGTATACAGATACTGCTGTAGCTGTACTAATTTCGTCCTAAGTAAATTGAGGAAATCTGTTTACGAAAATTCAATTCCTAACTCTGTAGACGTCTTCGGTTAATATTTATTGGTAAACTCCTTTCACCGTGGATCGCACTGTTGTGACTACCCAATGCGTCACTTCATAAGTCTCATCGGATATGAGCTTGGCACATGGGCAGACAGCCCAAACGTAAGGTCGTATCTGTTAATACGGCACGTCTGTTGGTCCAGTACACGCCAAAGATGTTACCATATTGTCGTAACGTCTGACTAATTAGCGACAAAAAAAATTGTAGCTGAGGAATCAGGCGCAGCATTATCGAAAACACATTTTGTACGATTTTAATGTCGCCAGCTCATATGGATGCTGTACTGCTTGCACACAACTACGAACTGCCTTGAAGCGATGGACAGTGGCCGTAACTGTAATCCGCGAACGAAATACCTAGTTCAAACACGCATCGTCACACTTACAAGCGAACAAATTTCCACCATCTACATTCTCCGCCGTGTAGCCGCACACTGGGTTCAAACCCCAGAGAAGACACCCCTTGGAGTATGCAAACATGGAAATGTTCCAAAATTAACGTCTCACAAACTGTACACGCAGGAGTTCACCAGTGCACCCCCAATATGGTAGTCCCTAAAACTTCTCAAGCTGCACTTGTTTCTGTGCAGAATTGTGACAGGTATATGATTCGTTCCGCCAAACCAGGCTTTTTGACGTTGAGCTTTGACCAACAAAAATTCCGTTTCGACAATTTTTTAATGGAACCGAAACATAAGGAAATGGATGTACTATTAACCTTCTGACCCATAGTCGTACGTAACTGTTCCAGCGTCTTTCGCGGAGGGAGTTTTGTTCCCAGGGACATTTCAATTAATTTTAACCAAACAGGTTATTGCAATGTTCTCTTGCAAAGACTGGTCAACCAACGGCGAAAGGAACCCGTCGGTGGTTGACAATTACACAAATCGACGACGAATTTGTCAGCAACGTCACTTGCAACGCGAAATGACACGACAACAGACGAGCATATAATTCTCGTCAGTCGATCTACATACTTCTAGCAATGACAGCGGTTACCTTTCTTCCATTATAGCGGGTTGACGTACCCAATTTTTAGCAACTCACAGCCACCTACAACCAGAAACTTTCTTAGGAGCGTCACAAAGAAGTATGTTGTGTTTAGTACGTGTGTACCCATTAACTGGTGGTGGTGGTTCTTAAAGTGTCACTTTACACAAAACCTACTTCCATGTTCGCCCAAGCGCATCCCGTTAAGACCCTGGAGAAAGAATGCGTGCCTACATCATACAGCCACGCCTCGAATCTTGACCTCTCGTCCATTCCGCCCGCCACAATTAGTTAACTTGGAATCCATCCCTTTCCTAGGAAGTGTATGAAGTAAAGACAGGTATAGAAGTCACAAGGGCTCATTGGTCACGGCGGAACTGCATTTTTTTAAAGTTAAATCGTACGAATTAAAGCCTTAAAGTGCCACACACGCACACACCCTATTGTGCCCAGCTGCAGGCACAGCAAGTCGTCAGGAGGAGTTAAGAGCACATATTGTGCATGGAAGATGGCAATGTGCTGAAAAATGGCACAGCTGTACCGCACCTATCCGAACTAAAGTGGCAGGGGGGGAATCATTCCATTCACCTATGCAGCTTCAAATTTACATAACATTTTTCTAACACTCATCGATATTGATTTTGTGTCCGAAGTGCCTGAATTTACCGTAGGGACTTGCAAAATTCTTGTATTCCGCAAAAATACGTGTACTGTATATTCGTATGAAAGACTATTTGAGTTGTACCTATTATATTTATTGAACCACATGGATTTCTGAAGGGACAGCAAAGCACGGTGTTACTGAATACTGCTCTTTAGCCCACTCTTCATTCTTAGCGACTTCACGAGTTAAAATACGTTATTGCCCAGCCTTATAGGGAGCGAATTACGTCGTAATCGAATTTGGTTCTGTTTATACGCTGCCAGTAGCTTCACGCGGCATTAATAGTTGCAAATTTGGAATATGAACAACCTGGACCACATGTAAGACATTTATTACACAGTGAAAGATTAAATTTTAAGGAAGTGCACGAATCGTTTATATTCTACAAAATAATACGTAACTGATGTCTTATGTTTTATTCAGTGACGCTGTCCGTGTCTAGACGATATAGTATCAATGACAGTTGAATATGGATCATCAGTGGAATTATAATTGACTGGGTAGAAGTGAACTACTTGGACAGAAACCTGTCCCAGGTCCACGCTGTCCGCCACGAATTCCATACAGACTGCGCTGGGACCGAACCTGGTTATCTGCGGTGAGAACCCGCCAACATAAGTCTGAGCTACAGCACGACATAATATATATACTTTTAAAAAGCAGTGCAAACTATTCCTTTACTCTTGAATTCTGCCTGCTTTGCACACATGTCCATTATATCTACTTCGCGTTAATAACCGTTATGAACACCACACACAGTCAACCAAGTTAGTGCACCAGGAAGATAAAACACTTCTAAGAATAAATGTCTGTAGTTAAATACAAGTTTTTGTGCCTCAGGAAAAATTAACGGGCCACTAATGGTTAAATTCATGTTTTTTTGTGCCTTAGGAACAAAATTAACGAATGACTAATTGCGATTTTCATGAGGTATACGTACTTCTTGTATTTAAGGCATATTTTCTTCAACACTAGTCACAGTTTTTAATCCAGGCCTTCTCCAGACCTGCACCGGAATAGGAGTGAACAGTACGTACACAAAAGAGGCTAGTTTTCGGAACTGCTGCTTAATATTTACTTGCGCATTGCATGTCATTTTATGCGTTAAGGAAGCGCTGTCTCATTCTTTAGAAGTGGCATGTGGTAAGTGAATGCACAGACAATTTGGTCGAGTCCAGCATCAGACAGCACGAGATGTGGGGAAAGACCAATGGGGTAGTCAAGTTCTTTAATCACAATGCACAAGCATTTTTTACCCATCGACGACTACTTCCCGTTCTGGCGCAGTCTCCTGCATTCCCACCGGTTTTCTCTCGCACACAGCTCAATGGTCTTGATTGGAAATCGGACAGCAGACAAGTACGTGTTTTTTCAGGAAGGAATGCTCTGAAACTGGCGGCATTGCGTTCTGCCGAGTTACTTGGTGTTTCCGAAATTAGATATACGAGTACGTCTGTGATGATTTATACATTTTTGATAGGTCACACTTCGACAAACATTACAAGAAGTGCTCAAATTTTACAGATCTTCTGCAATGCTTTATAATGAAGTTTTTTTTTCTCTCGGAAACACACAATATAATAATTGTTTGCTCTTGTAGAAACAACACAAACAAGAGCTCAATATTGTAATGTTCCCAAGACAGGTACTGTTTCATCTGTACAAATACTCTACGTAGGCTGTCCGTTGATGACAATTTCGTGCGAGTGGGTGCTTACAGGCCCAAGCGGTCGGCAGTAAGGATAACTTTATCATACTGCAATACCATGTACGTAATATTTGCATCGCGAGGAGATTCGGTGTGTGTGAAAAGTGATTCTGGGCACAGGAGCTTCGATGAAAGAAATTCATCGGTAATTTGAGACGACGAATGCCACGGTTCAAAAACCGAGAAGTGGCCGCCGTTGTATATACAGCACTTGGGCTAAATTTTTCTCCCAATGTCTGTCGTTTCTGTAGCAGATGGATCTTACAGAAGAACGTCTGAATCCGAAGGCAGTCCGATTGGCAGTGACGAAGTCTATACAACGGAGGGTGTTACAAGCGGCCAGTTGAGAGGGCATTCAAATATGCTGCCATACTGCGTTGCCAAATTTCCCCACAATAAGCCAAGAGAAAATTTCCTTAGACCGTATTCCTATTTTCTGATTCACTCTTTCATTCGGTGAAGTTGAGTCTGGTAACAGATATTACAATCACAAACGGAAAAGAACAAATATCGACTATACAAATGATGTCGGTTCCTAGCGATGTAAGAGAAAATGAGGTCGACACAGTTTAAAACGTTTACAGTATGCAATGTCCTGTTCCTTACATTGAGTGACACAAGAACATATTAATATTCTCACTGGCTATATCCGTAGCCAGCCACCCACTGTCACAAGGAGTGATAGTCATGTAGCAGCGCCGCGTCTCCATGGTGATGGTGGTGCGTGAGAGAACTACTTGCTTGCTGATCTGCCATTGGAGTGACGCCAGCTCTAGCGGTGGCCAAGCCTAGTTGTGATTGGTACGCAGCTGCAGCAGCTAACGTTGCGTTCGACATCACAGTAGCTTGTAGACTCGCAACACTAGGCTTCAGATCGCCGCTGAATAGTTCTGTGCCGTGATGAGGGACTGGATCCTGGAACAGTTTGAAGATAATCCGGTCACTGCAGGAATTCACTGATTCATTAGTGGCGTGACCCAGTTTACGTGACATGTTTTCTTGCAAACCACGCATAACGCAGAAACGCATACACCGTATTTTTTTTATTCATTTTCAAAAAATTGGGTCTGCATTCATAACCGAGTACCTTGCAAATGTAAATTTTGTAGGTAATAAATCCCCTGAAAGGGTGGAACAGTTCAAATATTTGGGAACATTAACAAATCAAAATTCTATTCTGGAAAAAATTAAGAGCAGATTGTAGTCGGGGAATGCTTGTTATCATTCAGTGCAGAATCTTTTGTCTGCCATCTTGCTATCCAAAAATATAAATATTAAAATATACAGAACTATAATTTTGCCTGTTGTTTTGTGTGTGAAATATTGTCGCTCACATTGAGGGAGGAACGTAGGCTGAGGGTGTTTCAGAACAGGGCGCTGAGAATATTTGGGCCTAAGAGTGAAGACGTGACAGGGGAGTACACAAAGGAGGAGCTAAATGAGCTCTAGTCCACACCAAATATTATTAGGGTGATCAAATCGAGAAGAATGAGATGGGCGGGGCATGTAGCACTATAAGAGGTGCATACAGGGTTTTGGTAGGGAGACCTGAAGATAGGAGACCACCTGGAAGACGCAGGCGTAGGTGGGATGATAGGACTAAAAGAGATTTTCAAGAAGTGATACGGGGGGTGGGCATGAACTGGATTGGTCTGGCAGAAAGAAGAAGTGGGCATGTGGCGGGCTGTTGTCAATACGGTACTGAAACTCCTGGTTCCGCACAATGTAGAAAACTTCAACTGCGGACCTGTTTGCTTCTCTACAAGGACAGTGCTCCATGCAGTGAGTCTCATAAAAGTGAAACAACAATGTGTTATATGTAACTGATATTTCATATTTCAACATATATAAAGTCCAATAATATTTATATCCGTGTATCATTACTTAATAAGAATTCGCTCGGGACGTCTGCGGGAGATCTATACACAGACGATGGAATGGCATTTGGAATAAAATTAATGTATCTTCAAGAAATAAAGTGTAAAAGTGGGGACTGGTTTGAACTGGCTCAAGGAAAGGACCAATAACAGGTTGTAATGAACACTGATGATCCCTAAAATCTGGAACAGGATTTCTTAACCGGCTAAATGACTGCTTATCAACTTTGCACGTAAAAGTGTCCCATTACATTAGCTCATTTACTTAGTCTACATTATACCGATGCCAAACAAGAATGTCGGTGCTGCTCGATTAATGTCCTTCAACTATAATGCGCCGCTGTTGACGTGTTCCATCGTCCGCTCAAGTGTTGAAGGGTTTGTCAGATGCAGAACACGCCACAAGAATTGGCATGTACCCTATAAGGCGACGGAGTACGTAGCAGTGGGTTAGTATGACGTACCATACGCGAACAGGATGAAACTCTCTCTGTATGCGTATGTAGCTCTACAGAGGCACTGGGTCGTTAGAGTGCCGTCCCTTTTTGGATGCGCGTCCCAAAATGCAAATGATGCCTACATGTTACCGCTGAAACCCATAATTCCTCTACTTGATAGAATACCTTGTTACTTCACATATTAACACGACAAGCCAAGTACACTGCCGAATGAAGACAAAACTAAACACTTAAGGACAGTTATTACACGAAATGAAATACGTATTTATGCAACGAAATAACTACATAGTGTTGAATGGTTCCCCATTCTGCGCTTAATGGGTGGGGGGTTGGTACGTTGCCCCATGACTAGCGACAATGTATAGTGGCCCCTTACGATATGTAATAACTGCAGTCGGTTCTACAATCTACGGAATGGCCAGTGGAAGTGTTGAATTGAATGGTCTGAGATCATGCACTGTAAATGTCCCTTTTATTTATTTTGTTAAACAGCTAGGTACTCTATTAGATAAGATACTGCAATTGGCCCTTTAGCGGAAATGTGTAGCTATACGTTTCAGTCTGTGCTCAGGTATCAACTGCATACAGGGCGTATGCAGTGTCGAGTGGTGAGGAAAACCGAGAAGCGACTGAAAATACCGTAACGACTACCTCTGTCCAACTGGGATAGAGAAGGAACTCTAGATGATGAGGAAACGCGAACTCACACTGTGAATTAGGCAAAGACGTGTTACGGTGAATAGCCGTGAGGCCTCGCCTAGTTTTCTGTGCAGTTTACTTACTTACTTACTTTACTTACTTACTCCATGGTGCAGAGTCCTTCTTAAGAAGCGAACTGGTTTGCAGCTAGTCAAGAAATTCCCCGCATTTCACGGAACCCGAAGGTTCATTACCGCACTCACAAGCGTCCGCCACCTGTCCCTATCCTGGGCCAGCCCAATCCAGTCCA
>Ga0123353_10009211_pt1 | contig 13589 bp, 8 predicted proteins | sample TergutLab28metaG_3_FD_92763 | JGI IMG/M metagenome (GOLD analysis project Ga0123353, IMG submission 92763) | Labiotermes labralis P3 segment gut microbial communities from Petit-Saut dam, French Guiana - Lab288 P3 | ecosystem: Host-associated > Arthropoda: Insects > Digestive system > Gut ... | reverse complement strand
GGAGAACATTCGAATGGTATGATGTGATAGCTGATATACTTGGATTTTTTCTATTTATCATAATAAAAATATTTATAAACAAAACAATAAGGAGAACAAATGGAAATCATTAACTCAAAAAAAGCCCCCGCTGCTATAGGGCCGTATAATCAAGCAGTGAAGAAAAATGGAATCTTGTTTATTTCAGGGCAACTCGGATTCATTCCCGAATCTGGTGTGCTTGCTAATACCTTCGAGGAACAAGCTGAACTTGTGTTCTCACACTTGAAAAATATACTCGCTGAATCGAATATGACATTCGCGAATGTAGTGAAAGTATCTGTTTTTGTGAAAGATATGAGTAAATTCCCAATCTTAAACGAAATATACAAGAACAATTTTTCTGAACCTTACCCAGCTAGAGAAGTGATCGAAGTAAGAGATTTGCCTAGAAGCGGAGATGTAGAAATCTCACTTATAGCAATGTGATAAAAAGATCATTGACGCTGAGGAATCGAGACGAAGGGGAAGGCGTGAAGCAGACGTGTTGATTTTGTAGGGGCGATCTCCGTATCGTCCGTTCAACTCCCCTTCGAGACGAAGGCTACGAGCGAAGCAGAAGGGGTAGTTGTCTAGTAGATAGGCAACTCGATCTCGTAGAAGCAGAATGGCATACAAAACTTTATAAGTTTTTAACGGAAATGAAATTGAACGATTATAGCATTTCAATAAGTAAAATTAACCATTGCTATGGTAGAGAACAAGTCCTCTTTGACTTGAACATTGATGTGCCAAAAGGCATCATCTTTGGTCTTTTAGGACCATCAGGATGTGGAAAAACAACTACTGTCAAGATCATGTCTGGTATAATAGAAGCAAGTTCGGGGACTGTGTTAGTATTAAACGAACAAATGCCTAAACTTTCTTTGATGCACCGAATCGGATACATGGCACAATCAGATGCTCTTTATCCACTATTAACAGGTGAAGAGAATCTTTGCTTTTTTAGTAGACTATATGGATTATGCTCGAAAAGAATAAAAGAAAGAGTTTTTGAAGTATTAAGCTTAGTAAACCTTATTGAGCATAGTCACAAATTAGTTTCGGCATATTCAGGCGGTATGAAACGCCGTTTGTCGTTGGCTTTATCTTTGCTTCATGAGCCTGAAGTATTGATTTTGGACGAACCTACAGTGGGTATAGATCCAGTCTTGCGTAAAAATATCTGGGATAAACTTCATGAGCTAACAAAAAAAGGAATGTCTATCCTAATAACTACTCATGTGATGGATGAAGCCGAAAAATGCCATCAACTAGCATTGATGAGAGATGGTATGCTTATTGCACACGGAACACCGTTAGATTTGCTTGAAAGGACAGGAGTGAATACTATCGAAGAAGCTTTTATTATTTATAGTAGCAATATGGAAAAAGAGAGGACTCTTTGATAAAATGCATATTTTTATTTCACTAAAAATTTTATCGTAATTAATTATAGTATTTCTCCAAATGATCTACACCTTTGTTATAATACGAAAATGACTTCGTCAACCGTTGGAGCAATCTACGTATTGCCTGAAAATAAGGTACATTCGGAGATGTCCCCTACGAACGTGTTGTTTTCGTGTACTGATGCGAGTGCTACCATCATGTTACGATTACGAAAAGTAACAAAAAGTGCAATCTACAAAATTTTAAAATTAAAGGAAAAACTAATTTTCTAGTTTGCTTTGTCACTTTGTTCGAGGGAAATGAAAAGCGAACAGGTATAAAGGAAAACATATGCGTATAAAAGCTATGATATTACGAATACTACAGCAAATGCGACATGATAAACGAACACTTGCTTTGATGTTAATGGCACCGATGCTTGTGTTGACTATTATATACTTTGTATTAGCTGACACAGAAAACGAAGGGAAAATAGCTATCATAAATGCACCAGCAGAATATGTAAATTCATTAAAAGACTATAATATTCGGACCTTTCATTATAATGAAAGCGAAGCTCGATATGCGTTAGAAAATGGGATAGTTGACGCTACTTTAAACATAGTAAATAGTAAATCATACATAGAGATAGACGGTAGTGATGGGACAAAAGCAAACATGATTTTATCCCAACTTGAAATAGCTAAACAGCCCCAATACAAGCAAAGACCTGATTTAAAGCCTGATGTTTACTATCTATACGGATATGAAGATCTCACTCTTTTTGATAACATAGGAACGATCCTTATAGGTATCATGATATTCTTTTTTGTTTTTTTAGTTGCAGGAATATCTTTTTTACAAGAAAGAACGAATGGTACACTAGAGAAACTACTCTCTACTCCAATAAGGCGTTGGGAAATAGTGGTGGGGTATGTATGTGGGTTTGGGATCATTACTGTTTTCCAATCTATTCTGATTAGTTTATATGTTATATATGTTTTAGGTGCCATGATGGTAGGTTCGTTTTTCTTAGTGTTACTTATCACATTCTGTGCAGCTATGATGGCTCTTACACTCGGAATTTTACTTTCAACTGCTGCTAATAATGAATTTCAACTAATCCAATTTGTCCCGCTTGTCATCGTACCACAAGTATTTTTTTCTGGCTTATTTGGTCTTACACCTTTTTGGGAAAAAGTAGGAAAACTGATGCCCTTGCATTATGTCGCAGATGCTCTAAACTCTGTGATGATAAAGGGTAAAGGATTCTCTTCTATTTGGATGGATTTTTTAGTTATGATTTCATTATCTTTGATGTTTATGATAATAAATACTTTCCTTTTAAAAAAACATAGAAGGATATGAAAACATGATAAGCTATTTTTAATTAAAAATTAAAAAATGTTTGATAAAGGATTTTAGTTATGCGAAAAAAAATAATATTTATAGTCGTTTTCCTCCTAGTTGCAATATCTATTTTAACAATTAATTCATATCGTAATCCTGTACTAAAAGGTGTTGTCGAAAGCACTATTTATGCACAAATGACTGAAGTACAAGGTAAGATTCGTGATTTGAATATAGAACTCGGTATGAAAGTACAAGAGGGTGATCTAATAGCAGTGATAGACAGTACAGACCAAATATACGCTATAGAACAAACAGAAATTGCTTTAAAAAAAAGACATATAACCCTTACATCAATAATTAAAGGTGCTACGAATGAAGATATAGAAAAAGCAAACAGCGATGTAGCTATAGCACTCGCAAATGCTCGTAGTTCAGAAGCTACATTACTCAAAGCTCAAGAGGACACTCGACAATATATAACACTATATGAAATCGGGAGTATTTCTCAAAATGAGCTAGATTTAGCTTATCTCAGAGAAAAGATTGCTATTGAAGCAGTAGAATCAGCAAACGCTCTAGTTCAAAAAGTCAGAGAGCAATATGCTTTACTAATTCGTGGAGCAGAAAAAGAAGCTATTGAGCTTGCAGAAGCCGATATATTAGAAATAGAAAGTAAATTAAAGCAGATGAAATATAATCTAACAAAACACGAAATAAGAGCAAATGTAAGTGGAACAATCATCAGTATGAATTTCCTTCTAGGTGCTATCGTTTCCCCTGGATATAATATAGCTGATATATCAGCAGATAGCCCAAAATACATAGTTTGTTATATACCGAAAAAGAACAGCTATAAAATTGGTTATGATGATATATTTCGTGTATTTTATCAAAAAAAAGAGTATAACGGAGAAGTAAAATACATTGATGTAAAAAGCCAATATACACCAAAAGATATGCAAACACCGGCATTAAAAAACAAAACAAGCATAAAAATCAAACTATTATTGCTTGAAAATAATCATCTTAAACCTGGAGACCAAGTAAAACTATCAAAAATACACTTGACATAAAATCCTCTTTTTTTATTCGTGAATGAAAAATAAAAGAAGCGAGGTTCAAATGAAATACCTTGATATTGCAATCGACCAAGCAATGAAGTTTGGTGCGGATTATGCTGACATAAGAATTCAAAAAACTACGTCAGAGCGGATTTATTTGGAGGATACAAACTTTAAAAATAATTCGCAATCTTTGATGTATGGATATGGTGTGAGGATATTAAAAGATGGAGCATGGGGCTTTTCTCATTCAAACACGTTTACCGAAGACTCACTAATTAAAACTGTAAAAAGAGCTTTCGAAATAGCTCAATATTCTGCAAAATTGAAGAAAGGTGATGGTCTAAAACTAGCTAATGAAAGAAGTTATATAGCCGAATATCAAACTCCCATACAAAAAGACCCATTCTCAATTTCTGTGAAAGAAAAAGCTAATTTAATGTTGGAAATATCAAAAACAATGCTAAATTATCAAAGCATAAAAAAGACTATAGTTTATTTTCTAAGTCAAAAGGATGAAAAATTGTTTGCTTCATCACTTGGTACTAGACTAAACATTTCTACTGCGTTCATAAACCCGATAGTCATAGCTTATGCAATGAGTGACACCGATTCTCAATCGCGACAATTTGATGAAGGTGGCAGAGCAGTAGGATGGGAATGGATAGAGAGCATGGATTTTATCGCTATTGCCAATTCTGTTGCACAAGAAGCTATATTAAAAGTGAAAGCTGACACTCTTAAAGAAGAAACAAGAAAAACACTGATTCTTGATCATGGTCACCTAGGACTCACTATGCATGAGTCCGTGGGGCATCCCACTGAACTTGACAGAGTTCTAGGCTGGGAGGCTGACTATGCTGGTGTGTCCTTTGCTACTCCCGAAAAATTGAAGAATTATAAGTATGGATCTCCAATTGTAAATTTTGTGGGTGATAATACTTTAGCAGGTGGTTTAGCTACTGCAGGTTTTGATGACGATGGTGTCCCTGGTCAAAAATGGTTTATTATAAAAGAAGGTATATTACAAGAATATGGAACAACAAGAGATACAGCACCTCAAATAGGTTTAGATTACTCTCGAGGATGCAATAGAGCTACCTATTATTTCGATCAACCAATGAACAGAATTCCAAATCTCTATCTGTTACCAGGCAAAGAACCATTGTCTCTCGCAGATATGATAAAAGATACAGAAGATGCTATTTTTATACAAGGAAGAGGGTCTTTTTCTATTGATCAACATAGGGTTAACTTCCAATTTGGAGGAGATTTCTTTTGGGAAATAAAAGATGGTAAACTATACAGACCACTTAAAAAAGTCCTTTATCGTTCGAGCAATCCAGAGTTTTGGAATAGCTGCGATGCTATCTGTGATGAAAACCATTGGAAACCTTTTGGCGTAATAAATTGTGGTAAAGGTCAACCTAACCAAACAGCTCGTATGACTCATGGAGCTGCACCATCAAGATTTCGAAATATTCGAGTTGGAGGCTCAAAATGAAAGAAAAATTAATGAAATATATTGAATTTATGGAAAAAAATATTAAAGCGGATGATTACGAAATATATATTAGTTATGATGAAAATCAAGATACACGATTTGCTCAAAACTCAATAACACAACATATAGCAGGTGACCAAACTAGTGTTTTTTATAAATGTATGATAGATAACAAATTAGGAACATACAACTCAACTCAAATAGATGAAGAAAACTTGCTTCAAGTCATAAAAAAAGCAGAAGAAATTGCTAATAATAATTCCCCTGACTTGGAATATGCGCCTACCATCGCTAAAGAAGATTATCTAAAAAGAACATTGTATTTCCCATCTATTGAAAACCTTGATACAGCAAAAATGATAGAGATAATAAAGAAGTGCATTGATAAAGCAGAAAGTAAAAAAGCTAAACTATCAGGTATTCTATCTAAAAATATTTGTCATAGTATTTATGTTACTAAAAATGGTTTTAGTGATTACGAGCACACTTCGAAGGTAGAGATTTCTATGACTATGGCTGCTGGACATATTGAAACAAATGTTGCATATGCGCATAGAGACTTCAATAAAATGTCAATAGACAATATTTTATCACAAATTGAAGTGCAATTTGATGCTCTTTCTAAAATGGAAAACATGGACTTTGAACCAATACCTGTAATACTTAGACCACAAGCAGTAAATCAACTTTTCTTGATGTGTATGTGGTATGGACTACAAAGAAAATCAGCTGATCAAGGATTAACTCCATTTGCAGATAAATTAAATACCAAGTGCCTCGGTGAAAAACTTAATTTTCGCTCTAGTATTTCAGACCCAGACTTACCAGCAAATCATTATTGTTCAGACAATGTATACAAAGATATTGAATGGGTAAGTAATGGCATCTTAAAGAACCTTTCTACTTCTCGAGACTGGGCCTATAAAAAGAATCTTAAACCATGTACTGCTTATAATGTCATAATAGACGGAGAAGGTCTTACAGAAATAGAAATGATGAAAAAAGTGAAAAGAGGTTTGATAGTTAACAACCTTTGGTATATTAGACTAAACGATTTAAAAACATTGGATTTCACAGGAATGACAAGAGATGGAGTTATTTATTTTGAAAATGGCCAGTATAAACATGCTGTAAATAATTTCCGTTTTAATGAAGCGTTTATTGATCTTTCTAATAGAATTATTGCTACTGGAATACCTGTTCAACTTGATACTACAACAAAAGTACCTGCTATGCTAATAGACAATTTCAATTTTGTAGATAAAACCTCCTTTTGATTATTACTTTAAAAAACTGTCCTATAAAGAAGGGCGGCAACGCAGTTGACGGGGTGTTTAACTAGTGGACGCGTAGCTAATACCACTAATTCCCCTTCGAGACGAAGGGGTGGACGCGGAGCGGACGGAGTGTTTAACTAGTGAACACGTAGCGGACACCACTAATTCCCCTTCGAGACGAAGGGGTGGACGCGGAGCGGACGGAGTGTTTAACTAGTGGACACGTAGCGGACACTACTAATTCCCCTTCGAGACGAAGGGGTGGACACGGAGCGGACGGGGTGTTTAACTAGTGGACGCGTAGCTACTACCACTAATTCCCCTTCGAAACGAAGGGGTGGACGCGGAGCGGACGGGGTAGTTGACCCTAGACACAAAGCAGACACAGCTTATTCCCCTCTGGAGAGGGGTGGCAACGCAGTTGACGGGGTGTTTAACTAGTGGATGCGTAGTGGAGATGTGTTCTGGATTGCTTCGTAATCTCGCAATCGGAACATGACTGCGAGCCCTCACCACCGAGCATGGAAACAGGTTGCGGATACACAATTTCCGAGTATCAAAAAACACCTGTTTCCGTAATATAACAGAGGCTATTGAGATACAAAAATGAAATTAAAAAAAGTATTATTATTAACAATATTCCTATTATTAGGACTTACCATTTTAATGGCAAATGACTACCCAGTAATAAATGAAGTCATGCACTCTGCACCATATGGCTATCGATGGATTGAAATCTATAATCCAAGCCCTTTTCCATTTCCTTTGAGCAATTGGCAGTTACAGATAGCAGGTGAAGTCTTCGAAACTGTGTTTATATTTCCTAATGTGATTTTATTACCTCGTGAGTATATTGTAATAGGGGAGAGGGATGTTAGCTTTGCTGATTACATAACAGAACTGGAATTCGGTAATGAAGATATCGTATGTGGGATTAGGATTATAGATGAAAGAAATCTATATCAAGATACTATTTTATATGGATACGAAAACCCATATAATTTAGCAGACGATAATATGAATCCTGCAAAATATTTTGTCACACCAGCATCTATAAATAATTCTCTTGCTAGAAACCCTAACGGTTATGACACAAATTCGATTTCTGATTGGGACATTGCTGAAAGGCCGACACCAGGAACCCCAAACTTTATTTATTTTGATCTCGCTCTCAAAGAATTATATATTGATTTTAAAAACGATATACAGATTCTACACATAGTTATCCACGACTTATCCACACATGATGTGTATAGTACACTAATAACATTATCTATCTTTTTAAACAATATCTCTATATACGAGAACATCCCTAACATAACATTTTATAATAAGATAGCATCTTTTACTTTCCCTTTAAATTTGATAATTAATCAATATTATATTATTAAAGCTGAAATAAGTTATCCACATGATGTTGATAACTCGAATAATAGTAAGACAATCGAATTTTGGCATGGACAAAAACCGATTATTATTAACGAATTACAATATGCACCATTTGCTCCTGAACCAGAATGGATAGAGTTTTTTAATCCCACTGACGATGTTACTATACTTAATAATGCTTATTTTACAGATTCTGCTGGTCGTCGTTCAACTTTTGATGTTTATATAGAACCATTTGATTATTTTATTGTAACCCAGAGCATAAACAATTTATTATTAGTCCATCCTCATTTAGATAGGGCTAAAATTGTGCAGCCGAGTCCTTGGGCGATATTAGTAAATACTCGAGATACAGTAGAGCTTTTTTTTGAAAATGGAGTAAAAGTAGATAGTGTTTCTTACGTAGGTGTGAATAGTATGCGGGGTCGATCATTAGAAAGAAAAAATCCTTGGGTTCATGAAGATGTAGAATGGGTATATAGTACAGATTTGAAAGGTTCGACACCACTATCAAAAAATAGTCAGACACCATCAGAAATTGATTTAAAAATTAAAGGAGTGAAAATTTTAGAGCAAGATGGTTTATTTAGTCATTGTGTAGAAATTATAAATAACGGATATCTTAAAAATTTTTGCGCTTATTTGTCATTATTTTATAAAAACGAAGAAATAGAAGAATACAGATTTATCAACGAAAAAGATATTTTTCAAACAGGAGAATATTTTTTTACATCCGATTACCCGATTATAAAGGGATATCATAATTATATGTACAAAATAAACCACGAGAAGGAAACAGATATAAAAATAAAGACATATCTGAACGAAAAACCTCCAGTAGTAGTAAATGAGATAATGTTTAATCCGAACAATAATGAACCTATTTGGATAGAATTTATCAAGACAAGAGATAAAATGCCATTAAATGGATTAAAATTTTTTGCTAGAACAGATTCTATTCATATACCATATTTCGATGGTGATTTTGCCTTATTAACAGTAAATGCTAGGGATAGTTTATATATGAGAGAAAATTTTAGTATTCCAAGCAATGTACCCATCTATTTAAGATTAAGAACTTTATTAAATGCTGGGATGCCACTCATTTTAATGGATTATGATGAAAATCTTTATGAAGAATTTGCATATAAACAATCTTATTCACCTTTGAAAGGTATATCAACTGAAAGAATATCTCCATTACTCCCACCCGAAGACCAAAATTGGGCTGCTTCTTTGACAATAGCTACACCAGGAAAAAAGAATTCAGTTCAAATGAACATAATACCTACCTCAAAATCTTTAGAAATAGTAAAAAACCCTTTTTCTCCTTTTAAAAATGAACATTGTATGATAAAAATTTCTGTAAATGATCAGCAAGTTAGAGCCGATATCAAAGTCTTCGACATCAAAGGAAGAGAAATTATAAAACTTGCTGATAAAATGATAATTCCAGGGGAGTATGTGTTTATTTGGAATGGACTCGACATAAAAAATAAACCTGTCAGTCCCGGAGTATATCCTTTGTATGTAAACATAGAGACTTTGGCAGGGTCAAAATTACTACAAGAAAAAAAATTGATATACATAGGTTATTGAATATTAAAAGAGACGAAATAAACAAAAACTACAAAAAAAAAGAGACGAAGATTATATCTTCGTCTCTAACTCGGTTGTTGTGTATAAATTGTTATATCTGTTAGTTATTCTATAGTAGCAGTAAATGTATGAGATGTATTCACTTTCTTTAAAAAACCATTATCAATCCATTCTTGTAAAGTTTCTCCAAGATCTGTGATTAGACTCGGGATACTAGTGATTGGTGAATGATTTTTCATTATACCCATTATAAATATATTATACGCATACAAAGGTAAGTTTCTCTCGGCTAGATGCTGATTGTTGTAAGCATTAGCATAAACCTTGAGATCACTGATGAATCTTAATGATACTGATTTCCATAGACTAGCTGCTGCAGTCATCTTTATACCCATATAATGATTGTTTTCAGTTAATCGCGGCTTTATGTAGTTACGAACGATACACACACTATGGTTTTTTGCTGATTGGAATACCATATTTCCTGGTTTGTCTTTTCCCGACAATGTCTTGATGTTTTTGTAAAATGTTACTTTCATTTTTACTCCTTCGGTTTTTAACCCTGATTATTTATATTTTACCTGGCCAAGTATTTTTATAATAATTTTATTATAAATTCTATTTTTAAGTTACTAATAAGACTAAACCTGTAGAAAGGTCTTTAAACGAATTGTTTTATTAAATGTAGTATTACAAAATTGGTTGTTTTGTTTCTTTGTAAAGATATAATTTTATATACCGCAATAATTCCCCTTTGAGACGAAGGGGTGGACGCGGAGCGGACGGGGTAGTTGAGCATCGATGCAGAGCGGACATAGCTAATTCCCCTTCGAGACGAAGGGGTGGACGCGGAGCGGACGTGGTAGTTGAGCATCGATGCGGAGCGGACATAGCTAATTCCCCTTCGAGACGAAGGGGTGGACACGGAGCGGACTGGGTAGTTGACCATGGACACGGAGCGGACTGGGTAGTTGGAGATTGCTTTGCAAGCTCGCAATGACAAGGCAGTTGCACGCAACAGCCCTACGGGTTTGGTTTATTGTTTTCCCTCAATTATCTTTATCTCATCTTCGGTTAAACCGTATAATTTATAGACTAATTTGTCGATTTTTGTTCTAATTGTAGCTTTAAAATCATTCCTTTAGGAATGAATCTTTTGGTAGAAAATGATACACCCACAACACCTATAATCCCTCCCACAATCACGCCTATGCGTGATTGTGGGAGGGTGAAAGTTTTGGGAAAATTGGTTTTTCTACCGATAGATATTTCCTAACGGAAATTTTATAAAGAATTAATTATATTACTATTAGGTTCCCTCTATTATCTTTATCTCGTCTTCGGTTAAACCATATAAGTCGTAGACTAATTGGTCGATTTGGGATTCTAAATCTGTTGTATTTGATAAAATATCTTTATTTTTCTGAACCAATATTTCTGATACAATGTTTACTATTTTTTTAATTTGATTTTCCTTCATAATAGGGAATGGAATGTTGTTTATCATATCTTTTGTAAATGTAATACCTCCGCAATAGCTACTTGAAGAATATTTCATTTTGATATAAAAAAAAACTATTTTAGAATTGATCAATGCACATAACAATTTAAGCAAATCTAAATCAACACTACAGATAACTAATGTAGACTTTGCGGGAATAACACATCCTTCAAAATCAATACATGCATCAAGAAGGTTTAACCCTTTCATTATGATTTTTGGTTTAGTAGCTTTTGATGTATATGATTTACCAAAATATCTTTTAAAGTCAGCTCTATTAACAACAGGGTTTAACAGTTTCTCACCTAATTCTTTTTCTAAATATGTTATCATTTTTAGACCCCATTTATGAACATATTTATCAATAGTTCCGGTATTTATCAAAAGGAATTCTTTTTTTTTATTTACATTTTGTTTGTTTTTAACATAAGGTACTAATTTATAAGCATCACTAGTAGCACAAGCATTTTCACAAATAGCAAATTTCGAGAAACGTTCTGGATTTGATTCTTCAATTCGACTTATAACACTGGAAAATTCAGAAAATAAATAATCTATGAGATAAGGAGGTTGAAGTACATCTTTGTGTGATATGCAAATATCGTGAGTATAACACTCATGATTCCTTATATATTTTGATGTTGATAAATAGTTCGATTTTTGATTAAAAAAAGATATTATACCATCAACCTTGGCACTTTCGAAAACATCATTCCCAACATGTGTAACTCTATACATTTTAGACTTCATACATTTTTCTCGGAATTTATTTCCAAAGGGTTTTGAAAGCCATTTATCTGGAGTAATGTATGTTAAAACATTTTTCGATAGAAATAATCCTTTCTCAAAAAAAGCCATATAAATATCCCAATTTCCTGATATATATTCATATTCTAAAACAATATAATCTCTAAGTGCTTCTAATCCAAGATTTGTCATAGTTTCCGAATCAATATACGGTGGGTTCCCAATGACAATATCAAAACCATCTTCAACCCCAAACATCCATTCGGGGTCGAACCAGCCTGCAGTAGCATTTAAATCGTACGGGTCAAAGCTAGCTATTTTTTCAGCGGTATCATCAGAAAATCCTTTTGTTTTTAGCTCTTCCGCGATTTCTATTCTTAGTTTTTTATCTATTTTGCTGAGTCTAGTTTTTTCCGTTCTTGAAGAGGCAGTAAAATACTTACTTCGAGTATTTTTTAATTTTACTTTCAATTCATTTAAATATTCAGACATAAAATCAATTTGGATATCTTTGCTTGATATATTTTTATCGAGTTCTTTTTTTTTTCTTTCAGCCATAGCTATTTCTTTTTTTGTTGCAGTAGCAGGTAATTGATTTTTAGACATTAGTTTAGATTCTATTTTTAACACCTCAATATCTTCATGCTTTTGCTTATCAAGTCCAATCAGTGTATTTGCAGCTACAAATTTCGTCTCAAGGTTTGGTAGTGGTCTAATGCCGAAATTTACTTTTGTTCTATCTACTTTTTGTTCTATTATGAGGCTGAGGAAGAAACGAAGTTTGCTAATTTGGATTGCAATAGGTTGAATATCTACCCCATAGATGCAATTTTCGATCAAGAATAGTTTTCTACCATAATCCGATGAGTTATTTTGAAAGATATCATTGATTTCATTTAGTCTTATTCCTCTTTCCTCTTCATCATCTATACTTTGAAAAGCTTTTCGTGAAGCTTCAGTAGCTTTGTCTTCTTGTAATTTACGCCATTCACTATTGTCAGGGTCGAGAAATTTTAGTAATTCTACTATTTTATTAAGAATACCCATTGGGAAAGCTCCCGATCCACAAGCAGGGTCGAGTATTTTGATGTTGTTTAGTGCTTTGATGATTGTTAATTTAATTTCTTCTATAAAATCACTTTTTGTTCCTTTCATTAAAGAACGGAGTTCATCTTCTAAAAATTCCTCTTTAGAGAAGGGTATCGCATGCGACGATGTGTGTGGACGCGAAGCGGACGGGGTGTTAAAAACCTTATGTTCTTTTAAATAATTCATCACACTATTTATGTCTCTCTTTACATCCACATCCAAAATATGTATCAATTTCAATCCTAAACTTTTCAAATACTCATCTCTTTCTAAATCATATTTACCTTTAAGTAAATGAGAATCACCGTCTATTTCTATCACAACTCCGTTCTCTGGGCAAAAGAAATCCACGATATAATTCCCAATTATCTTTTGCCGGTGAAACTCTAGGTTTTTAAATTTTTTATTTTTTACTTGTTCCCAAAGTAGAACTTCTGAAAGGTTACCTGCTTTTCTCAATTCTATTGCTTTTTCTTTTAGGTCTGGATTATATGGGAGTTTCATGTAGTTGACAAACACCCCACTTTCAGCACCCCTCTCTAGAGGGGAATTATCTGTGTCTGCTTCGCATCCATGGTCAAACACCCCGCTTTCAGCACCCCTCTCTAGAGGGGAATTATCTGTGTCTGCTTCGCATCCATGGTCAAACACCCCGCTTT